>ERZ773046.35-NODE-35-length-83984-cov-36.817238_pt1 | contig 83984 bp, 74 predicted proteins | sample MGYA00580634_ERZ773046 | MGnify/ENA primary metagenome ERZ773046 (study PRJEB29015, sample SAMEA2738127) | human oral metagenome | biome: human oral; feature: human-associated habitat; material: saliva | place: China | collected 2159 ... | reverse complement strand
TTAGCTTCTTCCTCTGCTTTAGCTTTGGCTTCAGCTTCCTTACGTGCTTGTTCAGCTTTAGCTTCTTCAGCCTTCTTAGCTTCTTCCTCTGCTTTAGCTTTGGCTTCAGCTTCCTTACGTGCTTGTTCAGCTTTGGCTTCTTCCTCAGCCTTAGCTTTGGCTTCAGCGTCCTTACGTGCTTGTTCGGCTTTGGCTTCTTCAGCCTTCTTAGCTTCTTCCTCTGCTTTAGCTTCGGCTTCAGCTTCCTTACGTGCTTCTTCGGCCTTCTTAGCCTCCTCAGCCTTCTTAGCTTCTTCCTCTGCCTTAGCTTTGGCTTCAGCCTCTTTACGTGCTTGTTCAGCTTTAGCTTCTTCCTCTGCCTTAGCTTTGGTTTCAGCCTCTTTACGTGCTTGTTCAGCTTTAGCTTCTTCCTCTGCCTTAGCTTTGGCTTCAGCCTCCTTACGTGCGTCTTCGGCTCTCTTAGCTTCTTCCTCTGCTTTAGCTTTGGCTTCAGCTTCCTTACGTGCTTCTTCAGCCTTCTTGGCTTCTTCGGCTTTCTTAGCTTCTTCCTCTGCCTTAGCTTTGGCTTCAGCTTCCTTACGTGCTTCTTCGGCCTTCTTGGCTTCTTCGGCCTTCTTGGCTTCTTCGGCCTTCTTGGCTTCTTCAGCTTTTCTAGCTTCTTCCTCTGCCTTGGCTTTGGCTTCAGCTTCCTTACGGGCTTGTTCAGCTTTCGCTTCCGCTTCAGCCTTTTCACGTGCTAATCGTTCGGCCGTGACGTCACGTTCATTGGTGACGCTACCATAGGTGTTAAATGTGTACTCCGTATCACCAATCACTTTTTTATCATTGATGACTGGATTGCCGTTTTCATCATAGTAGTATTTTTTACCATCTACCGTGTGGAAACCGGTAAGTACGTTCTTTTTCAACACCTGTTTGATCCAACTTTGGTAGTTGTCCGTAAATAACAAACCACCACCATCTTTGTCATGGCCATCTGTACCAAATTGCACGAGACCGACTAATTGATTTTGCGGGTTAACTAGGGCGCCACCTGACATACCATGGATTTGAGTACCAGGCCATTGCCAGAAGTAAGCGCTTCTATCATCTAGAGAGATCAAGGAGATGTTTTGGCCGGTGTTTTCATAGAGCATACCTTTGACAGGGAGTTCTCTGAACAGTTTGTCTTCACCGGTCCCAGGATTTCCAGGGTAGCCAATGGTGCGTGCTTGGTAGTCAGGATGCATTTTCTTCCACTCAAGCGGGTCTCCAAGTTGGAGAGCTTTACCAGTACCTAAATTCAGTTTTTCGGCAACGGCGTTAAACGGTGTTTTAAGCTTAATCATAGCGATGTCGTACTTCCATTTCTCACCACTACCCTTACCTTTGGTACTAACGTGTGATTGGTATTGGTCACGGTTGAAGAAGTCGAAATCCTCTTTGTTAATGGTGATTTCAGTACCCGATGTCGTATGGTGGAAGTTGGCACGTGTTGTGTCTGGTTTTCCATTGGTATGAATTTCGCTATTGGAACCAATGGTGATGGTCATTTTGACCACACCATCAAAGACTTGATTGGTCTTGTCTGAATCGATAAAGTTGTGGGCAACCGTCAGGATGGTATTGTTTCCGACCACAATCCCGGTACCATTCATGACCATACCGCTGGCAAATTCGGTACGAATAAAGACAATATCACCACGGACGGCGCCGGTCACGTTGATTTTTCGAAGATCGGAACCATCCCCACGGACATTGCGTAGATCCGAACCCGTAACGGTCGGTTTGTTCAAAATGCTTTGTGAACCTTTTAATTTTGGCGCAAGGCCATTTTCGACAACCTCAGGGAGTTCTTCTCCTTGGGGGAGATTGTCTGGGATTTGGACCTTTTCAACAGGTTCTGTAACCGTTTCTAGTGGTGTATCAGCCGATGCTTGTTGCACGGCCAATACGCTGGCTAAAGTAGATGCTCCTACAAGGAGCGATTTTGTATGGATTGACATAATTGTCCTTTCTTATGGTTGCATTGCAAAGTCATCTTGTCGGAATTCAGACAAGTCGTCTGCTGTCAGCTCAATTTCTGGAATTTCCAAGGAAGCATAATAGGCATCGTCAAAAACAGGTTCTTCTGGCGTCTGTTTGGGGAACTCTTGCACAGGTTCTTCTGGTGCCTGTTCAGGGACTTCTTGCGCAGGTTCCTTATGTGGTTCAGCTACCCATTCAGGCTCTTCTGTCTTGTAGTCCACATTAACTTGGAAGGTTTGGTCCGGGAACGTTTGTTTCAGGTCCTCTTGCACCTCTTTAGCGGTTTCTTCAGTTGGCGCCAATTTTTCCAATTGTTGCTCCATTGATTTGACAGACACTTCTGTTTGCCCAACCTCAATCGCTTCAGGGTCCAATTGATACTTATCAGCAATTTCAGCCACCTGATTGCGTAAGATAAGACGTTCAGCCTCAAGGGCTTGCAATCGTTCTTGAGCTGATTTCATTTGGTCAATATCTTGAACCGCTTGTTGAACCTTGTCTAAGTTCTCTGGGTGTTCATCTACTTTAGAGAGGTCTGGAGCCTCTTTCGAACGAAAGGCGCCTGCAAATTCTGTGAGTCCAGCAGCCATGGCATAATCAGCAAAGGTAGGTTCCTCTTTTGCGTCCACAACTTCCATCGCTTGACGCGCAGCTCCGTGGTTGGCATAGTAGTACTGAGCAAACAAGGCGATATCCTCATCTGTCAAGTCCTTGGCCTCTTTCGGTGCATTTTTCGTGTCCTTGAGTTTTCGTTGAGCTTCTTCAGGGACGTCCTCAAGTGGTGGCTCAGTGGAATCAAGAGACTGCACATCCTCTGTCACTGGTTTGTCTGCTAAGTCCGGTTGACTTGAAGCTACCGCTTCAAGGCGAGTGATTGGAGAGCTTAACCGAATGACATTATCCGGAAGGTCCTCAAATAACTCACCCGCTTGTTGGGCTTGTTGACGGCGTTTTTTAGCTGTTTGTTCAACAATTTCCCCATCAATATATTCCTCAGGAGCTTGTTTTAAAACAGTGGCTTTTTCATCGCCACGCAACACACTAGCCACCTTGTCTAAATTGTCGGCCATTTTACCTCTGAATGTATCGACACCTCCGCGAACCCTTTCAACAAAACTTTGTTTGGAGCGATTGGTACGAAACTTAATCGCTTCATAGTCTTCTTGAACTTGGTCTTTGACTGCGCTAGCGCTTTCCCGCAAGTTATCCCGAATATCCGCAATGCGAGAGCGAATCCCTTCGATGAAGGGTTTAACGCGTTCATCCTTATATTCGTTAAACTTATCGCGCAAGTTCACCGCCACCGATTTTACTTTTTCTTTGGTAGCATCGACCGTAGCACTACTGATGTCTGATAAGGTATCTAAGGCGTCAGGCCCCAGCAACTCACGACGACGCACGCGCGCATCTTGGTAGTCCATCAAGCTTTTCTTGACACTTTGTCGTAAACTCATGAATATTTTCTCACTTTCTTATTTCTTTATACTACCATTATATCAAAAAACAAGCAAAACCGCACGATTTCGCTTGTTTGTTCTGGCGCGATTTGCACCGATTATATCACAGATCTAGTTCTTTGTCAACCATACTTGCAGCTTTGTGTTTGCTGTCTTCTTGCTGTTGTTTGCGACGGGATTGTTCATAAAAGTCATTCATGAAGTCATCCAAATCAATGAGCGTTTGAGTTTCAACCACTTCTTCTTCCAGTGATTTTTCTTCCGCTTCTTTTCGTGCTTCTTCCATTTCTTTGAAAATTTCAATATAGCGAAGCCACGGAGTCATATCCACTTGTGGGAGCTCTGGTAATGGTTTTGGTGACGCTTTCTTTTCGGGTACTAATTTGCGTTCATTAGGAACATTAGAGCCTTTGGTGAGGGTCAAGTGTCGGTCAATATCATGGGTCAGTTGGTTAAAGCTTGAGGGTTTAATAACCCCACGTTCTTCCTTTCCCTTCATACGTGACAATTCGGGATAGTTTTCATAGACCACCACGTGCACATGAAGGTGAAGGGTGTCATGTTGAATGGCCGCGACCATCTGAGGGTCACGATAGCCTTCTAAATCCACCATAGATTGAACCCCCGCACGAACAGCGTGACGCAGACGGACATCATCATACTGATGACGGTAATCCCCTTTTTGAAGGACAACCGTGTCATCATCGACAATGCCTTGTTCTTTCAGGTAGTCAGGGGAGAAGGAGATGACCATTTGTTGGATAGCCCGATCACCTTCCATAAAGTAATCCTCCACCACATCCGCAATGCGTAAGGTTTCAGCTCGTGAAATGGCCGTGTTGTCAAGCGTGAAGGCTACACCGTCACCTTGTTCCACAAATCCTGTTGGGCTCGCATAGGCAAGTGACGTGTCACAAGCCGAGTCCCTCGATACATAATCCGTAATAAAGGGTTTCACCGATTTACCGCGCGAGCCATGAATATTAAATTGACTTCGAACAATGACTTGGTTTCCTCTGTCTTTAATCATGTCAATCCTTTCTAAAAGGACCGCGAGGGTCCTCATTTGGTGATCACTTCAGGTTTTTCTTTCAGGAGTTTAGCAACCAATTGCTGGAACTGATGGGTTCTCTTCTCGCTGGTCAACCCTTGGGTTTTAAGAAGGAGGGCGTTGAGTAGTTTCATCAAAAGTTCTCGTGACACCCCGAATTCCATAGTGACATAGTCAATGATAGAGTGCTCGTTCGCAAACACTTCTTGTTCCACTTGTTGGGACGGAGTAAGCGACGTGTCAACCCTATTTGACGGTTCAGGTGCAAAGTAAGGGTTCTCAAGCGGTGGCGTATCCATAATGGGTAAGGTATTTGATGGAATGTCAAGCTCAGGGATTGGTGCCGCACTACCGATCGGTTTAAACCGTTCAGGTGAAGCGTGTGCCGCTTCGAGGTCTTCTTCTTCCTGGTCGGAATGTTCCGAAATCATAATACGGATCATTTGTTCTGTCACTTGGTCCGGCAATTCCACATTCTTTTCTGGTGGTGTCAGGTCACGAACCAAATCGGCAATGGTTCCTTCATCTAACACCTTGCCTCTAAAGTTATCGGACTTGATGAATACCTTTTTGGCTGTCAGCCCTAGTAATCCAAAACTATGGTTAAAGAGCTTGTCCATGGACGGAAAGATAATAAGCCGAGGTTTGGTGTCCTCACTGCGGTAGGCGAGAACCGTCCGTTTACGCATACCAATCAAGGCAAACCCTGCAATTTCTTCGGATGTGGGTAGGATTTCAAATCCGATAATCCCATTGTTTTCACGTAAATAGGCTACCGATTCATCCCTCATTAACAAACGAAAGAGCGCGGGAGCCACGCTCGGATTAACAGTTTTAATTTGTTCTAAAATATCCATACATTTTCCCCTATTGTGGAATTGATACACGGTCAGAGCTAGAAGGTGCGGCAGGTTGTGAAGGTTGACTTTGTGCAGGTTTATTTTGTTGCGCTTGCGCCAATTGTTGCTTCAATTCATCTACCTGCTTTTGAAGCGCTTCTTTATCAGCTTTGGCTTTCGCCGCGTCAGAATTAGCGGATTGAACGCTCTTGGTCGCTTCCTCTAATTTTTTGTTGTATTCCTCAACCACTTTAGCGCTTTCCTTTTCCAACTCCTCCTTGACTTTTTGGTCAATGGTTTTTTGTTCTTCTTCTTTTTTGGCGTCTTCTTCTTTTTTAGCCTTTTCAGCTTTTTCTTCAGAAGCTTTGGTGACTTTGTCCTTTTCATGTTGGAGGGCTTGGTCGGCCGTGACGTTTGATTTCATTTCTTCTTTTGGCTTAGGAGCTTGAATGTTTCGAATGATGGGTGTAGCAAGAGCTCCCAAGGTGGAGGCTACGGTTAGTCCTAGCAAGAAGTAGACCACAATTTTTTTCTTGTCCTTCTTGCGTCCATGTTGGTGTTTGGTTGCAAAGGTCAACTCTTCTGGTTCGGGACCGTCCCAGTATTTTTCACGAAGTTGTCGAAAGAACGATGGTTTATCGTCTTGGTAGCGATCTTTGCGGGATTGTGTTTCATTGGTTTTATCAAGTTTGGCCATGTGGCAAGAGTCCTTTCATTTGATATCTTTAGTATATCACAAAACCAAGGAAAACTCAAGCAAAAACAGGCCGTAGCCTGTTTGATTTTATAAAAGTGGCCTGAGAAAACTGGGGTTTCAACCCCGAGATGAATCAGTACGACGTGGTTCTTTAGTGTGTTGATTGTTAATGTATTCCATTACCATCTCTCGCGAAACGACTCCGACTGTCCGCATGAAGAAACTCGGACTCCAGAGATGGCCTTTGTATAGTTTTTGCTTGTCTTCTGGGTGGAGTTTGAACCACTCCCGAGCCGCCGCGCCTTTAAAGCTTTTAACAATGCTCGACGGTGCGAACTTAGGAGGAAATGACAAGATTAAATGGACGTGGTCAGGCATGACTTCAACACCTTCAATGATGGAACCGTTTTTTTCAGCGAACGAAGCAAAGAGCGTTTTTAATTCTTCTTGTTTTTCTGTTGTGTCAAAAATGGATTTTCGATACTTAGTGACAAACACCAAATGGAAGTGGAAATCATAAACAGAGGTTCTCGTTTCAATCATAGTTGAACTCCTTTTAGTTAATTATTTTCGGGATTACCCTTGACATAATCATATCATATATGATATAATGATGTCAAGAAGGATATAGAAAGGAGGGTGTCTCATGCGAGCACAAACCCCGAGTTATGTGGTTTCGACCAAAATTCAGTTACCGGAGTCAATCGCAAAACGGTTGGAAAAAAGTTTGCGTATTTCAAACAGTGCTTACAATGAGGCACTGAGCTTTGGACTTAAACGTTTTGAAGCCCTCAAGCGAAACTCCCATTACCAAGAACTGTTAGAAGCCCGGCGCCTTGCACTTAAAGGAATTGCCAAGTTGGAAAAAGCTAAGAAAACAGCCAAAGGCTTGAAACAACAAGTCAAATGCTATAACAAGGTCCTTTCAGAATTGAGAAAAGCCTATAGCCTGACTGAATATAGCTTGTCTGCCCATCTCAGTCAACAACGGAGAAAACCGGGTTCGCCTTATCAACAATTCAATGCTGGTGAAATCCAGGTGATCGCTGGTCAAGCCATGAAAACCTTAGAAAAAGTTCTTTTCTATCAAATTAAACCACACAAAGTAAGGTTTAGAAGTAAGTTCGATTTAGATGTTAGTTTCCGTAATCGTGTCAACACAACAGGAACCCGACTTGAACCATCTGATAGAAAAGACATGGCTTATCGACTCTATATTCACAAGACTTCAACTTTCGTGGATATCCCAGTCAAAGCCTTTAACAAATACCAACAACTGAGCTTGTTACGCAGTGAGACAATCAAATATGTCCAAATCATTCGAAAAACCATTCGAGGAAAGAAGGTTTATTACCTACAGATTGTCTGTCAGGGATTTCCACCATCAAAGGTAACTAAAGGAGAAGGAGTGGTTGGAATCGACCCGGGTATTTCGACGGTGGCCTTTGCGTCACCAAGTGAAGTCGCCTTGGTGGATTTGGTACCGAAGAATATCACTCAAAAGGAAAAACTCCTGAAACGACTCGACCAAAGAATTGAGCGGAGTCGACGAGTGAATAACCCTGAGTGCTATAAGGAAAATGGAACCATCAAGAACGGTGCTAGGTTTAAACGCCCGTCAAAACGACAAATGCGTTTGCGAAATCGCAGGCGTAAGGCTTATCGAGCGTTGACCGAAGAGCGTAAAAAGCTTCAAGGACAACTGGTCAGCCGGATAGTTTCACAAGCATCAATCATTAAGATTGAGGACTTAAATACCAAGGGACTTCAAAAACGAAGCCGAGACATCCGCATCAATCCAAAAACCAATCGACCTTATAGTAAAAAACGTTTCGGAAAAGCCATTTTTAGGGGTGCTCCAAGTGCTTTTAGAACCGCTCTTGAAACGAGAGCTTCCCAACTCGGTATTGAATTTGAAGTCATTTCACCGAAAGACGTGAAACCGAGTCAGTACAACCACATTACTCAAGCCTTTGAAAAGAAACCTCTTTCCACTCGCGTCTATGACCTGTCAGATAGCTATCCAGGCGTACAACGCGATCTCTACTCGGCCTTTCTCATCGGACATATTGAGAAGGGTCATTACCAACAAGAACAACTAGAGCAGGACTTTCCTGATTTCTATCAACAAATGAAGGACTTCCTTCAACAACCACTTGAAACCGAGCGTTTAGCTTGGTATCTAAATTAAAAAAACGGTCAAGGACAAGACCTTAACCCCGAGGGACTGACGCTCCTTCGTCACCGCACAAGACAAAACCTCTTCTTTCTACTTAGTATAAAGAGGTTTTGAGACGGACGATGCGTGTTTTTTTAACATGCGTTTTCCTTCTTGTGAAACTTCCAAGCTCAGACACATACTGAGATCGGGTCTTTACCCGAAGCAGGTCATTGCTGTGAAGCAGTCGCCTTGAGCTCATTCGTGAGTTGGAGACGAGAACTGAGCGCGTTTACCATGGGGTAAACGGGAATCCCGAGATTTCAACCCTGGGAGAACGTCAACCGAGGGATTTCGCGTCTTTGTTGACGGTGAATCCATTGTCACCTGGATTATAGTATTTATAAAACATCATAAAAGAATATGTTTTTGTCTACTGGTTATCATACTTAGTATATCGCAAACCGAGGAAAACTCAAGCAAAAAAACAGGCTATGGCCTGTTTTTTTCTACCCCAGAGATTTGGCGTCTTTGTTGACAGTGAATCCGTTGTCACCGGGATTGTAGTACTTGTATCCTTCCGCTTGTTGAGCTTCTTTCGATACAATACGATAGTTCCAGCTCTTGTAGTCGCCACCGGCTTGACCAGATGAAGAGTTACCGTAACTGTTATAGTTTTGTTCAATAATGAGGATAGAATCATCTTCAAAGACGTGGGAAACAACTCCTGTGTGATTGTAGGTACTGGTTGAGAACACGGCACCAGATGTTGGAGTGCTAGTCGTTTTGCCCCCAAAAGTGGCCGCCCAGTTGTCCGCTACGTGCCAACCATCCCCTTGTAATTGGGTTGGGTGTTTGCCATCTTTTTCCCACAACACGTGCATGAGGGACGCTGAAAGGTCCGTACATTGATTCCAGATCCCACTCGGGTTACATGCCCAATCCCCATGGTATTTCATACCCATAGAGGCTGGGTCAATGGCGTATTGCTTAAGATCGGCAGGGAGGTCATCTGGTTTCCATGATTGACCGTTATGGTAATTGTGCTTACCACCTTTCCCTTGCCAACCATTGCTACCGGTTGAGGATTCTTTACATTTGACTTTCTTACCGTCAGATGATGAGCTACTAGACCCTTTATCACCCGCACTGCGTTTGAAGGTTTTTTCGAATTTCGCCTTGTCGAATTTGACGTGTTTGGTGTTGAAAATTTCATTCGCCTTTCTAGCGTCTGCCATTTTCTTTTCTTTTGGAATAACCCTTTGGTCTCCACGCTCATAGGAATTCCACATAAGTGTTGCTTGAGCCGGATCCGTTTCTTGGGCAAACTGCTCAAAGGTATGTGGCGTCCCTGTCATATCGTGCATAATCCCAACACTATCAGCGTAAGGGATCCAGTCATTTGGCAAGCGGTGATGCATAACCCAGTTGGTCATGAACTTAGCATCTTCCCATTTACCATCCTTAAGTGGTGCATATCCGGAGTATGGGGTGAACTGATAAATACCACCACCACCTTCAGGATAAGCTCCTGAAGGAATTGGGACAACACCAAATTTAATGGAGTTTTCTTCTAGAGATGCTCCGTAGTGACCTTCGGCACGCCCAACGATACCCGTACCACCTTCGGTTTGAACCCAACCGATGATACCAGCAGCCGCTTCTCCGGACAGTCCACCTTCGCCAGTCCACATTTCAAACATGTCCTTAGCATTTTTATAGGCGGTAGTTCCTTCTTTAGTCCAGTCTAGATCAGACGCCCCTTCTGAAGATGTGGATGTTGACGCCCCACTAGCCTTGTCCTTTTTACCACAGTCCATCAAAATGATGGTCGCTTTTTGTCCATCCGTGTTGGAATCAGATTGGTTATCCACTTCGTCCTGATTATCGTCACCTAAATCATCAGGGGTTGGGGCCGACAAGGATGCAAAATCCCCTTTTTCGGCAGCCTTTTTCATAGAGTCCGTAAGGCTTGAAACCATAGAAGTAAGCATTGTGAGACAGATCAGGCCCACAATCCAACCTAAGGGGTTTGAAACACACCAAGCGATGAATTTAAACCCCTGCTTAGCAATTTTCCTCGCTCGTTTGGCTTCCTTTTTGATTTTACTAGCAGTGTCCTTGATTTGTTTCAGGTCCTCATCGGACTCCACCATTTCGTTACCAAGTTTTTTGGCTTGGTTTTTCCCGAAATTGGCGATTTTTCCGCCCGCTTTTTTAGCCCCTTTGAATCGGCTTTCTTTTTCGGGTGGACTACCATCTGCGTCGGATTTCGCGTCCTCCGATTTTTCATTCTTGTTCTTGGCTTCTTGCCCGGCTTTTTCTTTTTCTTCCTTTTGGTCACGTTCGTTTTCTTGTTCTTGAACTTGGCCTTCTTCTTGAGACATAGGCATTGCTCCTTTCGCGTACTACTTCTTATTATATCATAGTGACAGCTAATTTACAACGAACCGGCTCACAAAAAAATGCCGGAATTCCGGCATTTGATTGCATGTTATTAAGCTCTGAGGGCACTACAAGCACCACATTCACAGAGAATTCCGCCCCGCAAATTTTGGGCAACTTTAGCAGCCGTTTCCGCTGTAATTTGCCCTGTGAAGCTACCGTCCCCGTAATGGGTCATCATGAGTGGATCTTTGTCGTCATGTGACAGGCCAAAGACGTGTCCCAATTCATGCTTCAACACTTTTACTTGTTGGGCACGGTCTTTGATGGCTTCACTGTTTAGCTGAACCACCATTTTGGTGTTACGGAGGTCATTGACGGTAAAGGAACCATCCTTGTTCAATTTGTCATCCGCATCCAAGTCAACTACAGCAAACTTACTAGTTGTAGTGGTAAGACCAGCAAGGCCCTTCATTTCAAACATGGAGTCGTTTGAAACGTTTTTGGACTCTAAGGTGCGAGCAGCGCGTGTTGTCACGTCGTCGCTATCAAGAACCGCAAGACCAATCGTACCTGGTTTTGTCGTGATATTCAAGTCAATTCCGTGTTCAGCAAGGGCTACCTTCCAGTCATGGAAGGCTTCTGTTGCAGCATCCTTCAGGCTAGCGTCCACTTGCACGTTCAAAGTCACTTGGCTTTGGTTGCGAAGGACTGGGTCGCTGACAGGCGTGAGTTTTAACCCATTTTCTCCGTTGGTTGCTTTGACAAGGCCTTGAATGGATTTGACAATCAAGGTGTTTCCTGAACCAGCAGATTTGGTTTGGCTCACTTCTTTCACCACAAGGGAGTTACCAGAACCAGCGCGGACAGACTTACCATTGGCACGAACCACGAGGGAGTTTCCTGAACCGACGCGAGCTTGAACCCCTTGTTTCACCACGAGGGAGTTACCTGAACCGACCTTTTTGGTGTTTTTCTTACGAACCACAATGGTATTAGCGGATGAACCACGTTTTCCTTCCTCGTCAGCATCCGATTGGGCTGATTTCACCATGAATTGTGGAATGGTCAAATCAACAGGAGGTGTTGGATTAGCATCGCGGTTGTTGATGAGTTTGCTAACAATTTTCTTAACCGCATATTCCCCTTCTGTATGTGCCTTGGCACTAGGGTCTGCCATGTCAAAGGTTTCAACAGTTTGGTTGACGGTACCCAGTTTCAAGCTTGGAGTACCACCAATCACACCCCATGGGCTAAACAAAGCGATATCAATCGCTTGGTATGGTGTACCAGCTGGTGCGTGAGAAATTCCGACAACCTTATTTTCGGTTGTCATGATGGCTTGTTCATCCAAGTTGACATGCCCATTATGAGCACCTTTAGACGGTTGATCAGACAAAACACCATTACCTGTATAGCTAGGAGCAGAACTTTCGGATACAACAACGTCACCGCCTGTTGTTACCGCTTGATGGTCATCGATATCTGCGATATAAAGAGGTGAGTTTTCTGCGTAGCTTCCAGCTACAGGGTTGACTTTGACATCAACCGACAAGCGAATTCCTTTGTCATTATAAGGGTTGTTGTGGTTGGTTGGTGAGAAGAAGTAGGCACTACTGTTGAGCCAGTCTTGGAGGGTTCCTGAGTCATTGGCTGGGTTGTTAGCGCTACCGAGCATCAATTCACCCGTACCAGAACCACCGCCATTGTGGTTTCCTGTGTTGCCATCAGCACCGAGCAGTGGAACATAGCCACCACCAGCAACCAACTTACCTGACGCAGCGTCTACAGACAAGTAATAGAAATACTTGATATGGGTATTCCCACCGTTAATGCTTTCACGACCCAACGGGTTTCCTTGGTGGTCTGTGACAGACAAGGTCAAGGTCATATCAGTCGTTTTTGGTTCGCCACTTTCGTTCATATAAAGGAAGGAATCCTTAAGGTTAAAGGTAGCAGTTGGTTGGTCAGACACTACAAGGAAGGTCTTATCACTACCAACAGCACCAATGTGTTGGTTCTTGATATCTTGGATAACTGGGTCATCGGCTACGGTTTTACCCGTATCGAGGTTGACTTCACCTTTACCGATAATAGCATCAAGAATACCTTGTGCACCACCCGCAAAACTTTGTGAGTTAGCAAGTTTCGTACCTTGTACAGTCACAAAGTCATTGACATTGTTGGATGGCAACATAACCGAACCAAACCCTTCTGACAATCCTTGTTTAGAGCGTTCATTATAAAGGGCAGCGGCTGCTTTTGGGGTTGGTGTTCCTGTTTTGACCTTCCATACGTTTCCTGATTTGGTCAAAACACCTTCCGTATCTTCTTCGGTGAGTGCAAGAGCCTTCTTCACGAAACTTTGGTATCCTTTGACATTGGCTTGGTAAATTTTGCGGGTTGATAACCAGCTTTCATCGACCTGTCCTAAGAATTTTCCAGCTTTTAGTTTCTCAACAAATTTCGATACTTGTTTGTTGGTGTCTTGAGCCCAGGCATCAATCGGTGCTTGCGCAGCTTGGTTAGACGCTTTCAGTTTTTGAAGAGCTTCTTGGACCTTACCTTCAATAGCTTTGGTTTTTTGGTCCATCACGGCTTTAATTTCACTAGGAGCGCGACCGATATCACCAAAATCAGCGTTTTGCGCTTCTGTAATGGTCGCAGTAACCTTTTGAGTAATTTTAGAAGCTTCTAGTTGGGCGCGAGCTTGTTTAACCGTTTCAAGCATCTTATCAATGGCTTTTTGGGACTTGCCTGACGTTTTGATAATTTGCTCAGCCTGATCCAGTGCCTTCATAGCCTTGTCTTTGGTGTCTGTCAAAGCCTTGGTGGCACTCATGTTCTTATCGATTTCCGCTTGAACATTATCTGCTCGATTTTGTTCTGATTGCAACCATTGGTTAATGGCATCAATATTGGTGAGGGCGTTATCCTTATAAGTACCCGCCTTAACGACCTGAGCTTCGTCCGCTTTGTTCACTTCTGCAATCTTAGCGAGAGCTTCATCACGAATACGCGTTGCATCAGCAATAGTGGCTACTTGAGTTGGACGAACAACTGTTTCACTAGCTGTTGTCACCAAGTTGGTGCGAGTGGTTTGTTTAGTATCGACCACCAAACCCGGTTTATCACCGTCGGTTGATTTAATCGTACCGACTTGTGCACTTTCATAAGTCTTGCGATGGATTTTATCCATATTCCCAAGAATACCATCTTCGTAGTGGTTTCCTGTTTCCATGGCTTGGTCAATGGTTTTGTTAATTTCACGCACCAAATCAGTGAGCGAGCTATCAATGGATACAGTTGATGATTGAGACAAGACACCTTCTGCACGCGCAATATTATCAGCTAGTTGAGAAACGGCTGATTTCAGTTCATTTTCGGTTGCGACGCGTTTGGTCAAGACTTCAACTCCAGTACCTGTTTGGACAGCTTGTTTTTGAAGAGCGACGATACGAGCTTGGAGTGCTTGGAGGTTCTTAAAGGTAGGCTCCAAAGCTTTCAATTTTGAAAGTTCGGCTGTAACATCCGTTGTTTCACCTCCACGCTTCAAAAATGTATATTCGCTTTGTAGTTGTGCAACATAGTTATCGTATTCAGCGTTGACCGCTTGGTTCTTATTACCAGAGATAGCGGCTTGCATATTGTGGTTTTCTGCACCTTGGTCACCATTCGCGTAGACAATGGTATCAGCTGAAGCAGTTCCGACCAGAGCACCGAGACCGGCTACAGCACCAGTTGCAATCACTTGTTTTTTAATGTGTTTCGACATTCTTATTCCTTTCTAACAGTTAGTTTAACCTAATTTCATTATACCATATAAACGCCCAATTAGGCAAATTTGGACAACAAAAAAAAAGGCGACTCGGCGCCTTTCTTATGTGTTTTTAGGTTGAGCTTGAAATACCAAGCCATCCGTACAAAGTATCACGAGCCTGATTGAAGAGGGTCATTGGACCATCTACACCACCCATCAAGATTGAACCTACCACACCTACAACGAGACATGATACCCAACCTGGGAGTTTAGACTGCGGATTGAATTTATGTACGGCGAATGAAATACCAGCAAACACGAAACCGATAACGAGGATGGCGATACCAAAACCTTTGGCACCAGGACCACCAAGACCGTTACGGAAGAATCCGTCGAGTCCGTTACCGACGTTTTGCCAGATATCACCTGCTAATACTGGAAACATCGCGAGTCATCCTTTCTTTTTCAAATAGTTCTGTAGACGAGTTGTGCAAAACGTACAGATTGTCTTCAATATGTTGGGGTACTTTGCGTTCAACTTTTTCTACACTCTTAGTATATCATATGTTTGTTTTTTGTGCAAGCGTTTGAAAACAAAAAAGACGACTTTCGTCGTCTTTTCATCGATTATTTTTTACCTTCAGACCGTTTCTTACGAGCTTCAGCAGCGCGACGTCCGCGCTCTTTAGCATTTTGGTCTTTCTTGTTGTCATAATCTTGGCTCATTTGTGCAGCCATCATTTCGTCTTGCGAACGAATCCGATCGTCTACACGTTTCCGAGCTTGTTCACGTGTTTCACCAACAGCAGACAAGTTGTCTGGAACATCCTTACCAGCTCGACGTAAACGTTCATTGCGCTTATCGATTTGGCCTTGAGCGGTTCGTGTAGTGAAGCGTTGCGTACCGGTAAGACCACCTGCAGCGTGGAGTGCACCAGCACCCATCATCTTGAGGGCATCTTTACCTTGGTTTTCAGAACCAACCATTTGTCCACCAAGACCTTGAAGCCCTTTACCGACAGCGTTGACCATGTTTTGTTTGGTCATGCTTTGACGAACTTTAGATAAGCGTGATTCACGTTTACCTTCAGCCTTGGTCTTGTCTTTAGACTTGTTGTCTTGGCCTTTGTCTTTGGCATCGACATTTGTGGTGTTGCCACCTTTGGCCACTTGACTAAGTGATTTCGCTTCTGTGTTTGAATCAGCAGAAGTTTTCGAATCTTGAGAGGCTTTAGAAGCATCTGTTTCATTGAACGTACCACTTTGGTTAAGGGTTGTTTGGCCATTGTTAGCATTTTTAGAAAGGGACTTGGTTTGATCCACTTTCGTTTCGCCACCTTGGGTGTTACTGTTGAGTGACTTGCTATCTCCGGCAGCGCCCTTGTCACGTTGGCTATCTGTCCGGTCTTTGTTCCGTTCAGAATGGCTCTTGTCTTTTTGGTCTTTTTCAGAATGGTCTTTTTCATGGCTACCATCTGCACCCTCTTTGAATTCAGATGCAAGACCAGCTTCACCAGCTAAACCGGCATCACCGGCTAGACCACCGTCTGGGCCATCAAGAGCTGTTTCAGCGGAACCGCCATCTGGTAGATCTCCACTGCCAAGAGCTTCTTCACCACTAGGCGCTTCACCAGGACCTCCGAAGTCACTAGAGACATCACCTTCAGCGTTTTCTTGAACGTCACCAGACGATTCTTCGAGGCTATCCTCATCGTCCATATGTTCTTCGTTGACTTCTGTCACATCACCAGCTGGACTTTCGAAGTCACCAGGTTCTGGAGGAGTCTCAAGTGGCGGTTCATCAAGTGGTGGCATATCTTCGCCACCTGGTTCTTCTGGAGTACCGCCTTCATCTTCGTTGAAGATATCTTCTTGTTTTTCTTCCAGATCTTGTGCTGTTACTTCAGCATCGTTTTTAACATCTGTTTTCTCATCACCATTTGCGATGGATTCATCCTTACCGCCTTCGGTTTTACCCATCTTATCAGCTTTGTTTGAGATTTTGGCTCCAAGGTAAGACAACCCGGCACCAGCAATCATGGCACCTCCGACTGTCATGGCTTTACCACGAGCGGCTCGTTTTTTGGCTTCAGCCTGTTTCATAGCAGACGTGGTACCACCACCTCCACCGAGGCCTCCACCTCCGCCTCCACGACCACCGCCGAAGAAGCTACCGCCACCTGCGTGGTAGTCACCCGTAAAGGCACGTTCCCATGCGGCAAAGCGTTCAGAGATACTACTTGGAATACCTGACATGAATTCACCCCATGCGGTAATTGGTGTTTTAATCAATTGAGGAAGCATCATCACCCCAATAACGGTCATAACAAGGGACGCAATCCCCGTGATCGCACTCTTCAACATTCCACCGATAATCGGGATGTCTCCGATACCTCCCAGCATATCACCAGCAATTTCATCCAGCGCTTTCATGGTATCGCTTGAGAACAAGAGTTTAGAGATAAAGGTCCAAACCACATCGACCAAGTCAAGGGCAATGGTCATGATGACAGAGAGTCCAAGCATACCAAGGACAAGGGCAAGAAGACCACCAACAGCAGTACCAAAGCCAGCAGTTGAACCGAGGCTCGCTCCAGCAGCGCCCTTGAAGAGGCCACCGAAACCAGCTGAGAGGATGGACATAATGGCTTTCATTCCGACACCAACCATGGTAAACATCATGACCAACTTCAAGATGGCTGGGGCTGATTTTTGTTCACGACCGGAGCCATAAATGATCCCTGCGGCAACTGTTGGTGTGGTAATGTTACCCGTATTGGTCGATACAACCATCCCGTCACTTGAGAAGTTGGTAGCCATCAAGTTATAAGCCGCAAGTGGGCTCATACCATACTGACCATTACCGGTATAGGTGTAAGATGTACCGTCTTTTGCCCCAGTGGCAGCGGCTGATAAACCAGTGACGTTAACGTATTGGTTGGCTGTAACGTCTTCCTTGTCTTTTCCTTCATACTTCTTGTTTTCACCAAGTGCTTCAGCAAATTGACTGATAGAGGACGCGTCCCACGGGGTCGCACCACCTGTAAGAGCTTGCGCACCCACTTGACCATAAGTTGGAGAGAAGGTAATCTTGGTTTTGTTATCATTGATACCAGCGGCAACCTTAATGGTAGAACCGGTCGTCAATTTACCATTCTTATCCTTTTTACCACCGAACAAGGAACCGATGAGTTGGTCACCCATGTTCTCGCCAGTTGCGGATGTATTGTTTTTAGCGGAATATTCATTAATGGCTTTAATGGTTGGCGCATCAAATTGGAAATAACCATTTTCAACCTTAAGTGTGACACCTGGTGGTAGACCGAAGTTGGTATTTTTGTACCAAGCATAAATGTTAAGGTTGTTTTCCGTCAATACGGTTTCCTGGTCTCGTTCATTACTATTTAAGGCTTGGTTAGCCCAAGACATGGCTTTGGCACCATAAATAGCAACGAGCGGCACAGCAACAGATGCAACCGCAATCCGCACCAATATTTTACGCATTTGAATAGCCGCACGTTGTCCGTTCCACAGTTTCAAGAAGGCCGCATAGCCAATCGAAACAAAGGCAATGACACCTGTAATCATAAAGGAACGGCTGACGGAAGCTCCACCGACTTGAACAGGGTCCCCGAACACGCGAATAGCTCCAGACACCATTGGGTTAGCGTTAATCATTTGAATGAGGGAGTTGCTATCACTACCACGACCCGTATAAGCTGCATTGTTCAAGTGGCTTGAGTCGTAGAAGGAAGCGATAACCGGTAATGGGTTATATTCCCTAATAACATTCAAACCGAATTTGGCAAAGGCTTTAGCAATCTTTTCAACACCAGCTACGGTTTCATCGGTATACATAGCACTAACAGGCGTTTTCTTGGCCGTGTCTTTCAAGTGCGTCATGGCTAGACCGAAAGTATGATAAGCGTAAACCTTACCACTACCACCCATGTAGTTGTTATCAAAGGTTGCCATACCAGCCTTATCAAGGGTGGCTGATGATGTCAAGTTACCGTAAGCATCGGTTTTAGATGATGACCCGGATGTTGGTCCAATAACCAATCCAACCGAACCGAAGTTACCAGCACTCATCAAGTGCTTCATGTTGGTCACCATATTTTGTTGAGAAGCTTCCGCACTTTTAGAAGCATCTTTTGCCGCCGCATCGGCAGCTTTTTTCTCATCCTTCTTCTCAGCATTACCTGCATCGGTTTTCGCACCTGTCGCATCTGATTTTTTAGAATCGATGGATACCTGCGCATCTTGATAAGCGGTCGGAAGAATCGATGGCAAGTTAACCCCTTCATAAGCGGTGGCAGATGCCATACCAATCGTTCCTGTAGCTGTGAGTAAGGCTACATATAAGGCCAACCTTCGTTTGGTCTTAGTTCCAAACAAGAGGCGACCAATTGATTTAAAAGGTTTTGTAAGTTTCATGGTCTCCTCCTATAAAATATCATCTAGATAGATGTAGTCAATACCTGACTTCGTTTTTACGAAGTAGGCTGCTTTACTTTGGGATAAGTCCGTTGCCCATCCACCGTCCATTCCAACACGGTTGACCAGCTTGTCCACACGGTTATCATACAAATTCACCATGGTGAAGTCGAGGTCTGAGTCAAGGACATCCATACATTTAACCGTCATATTTTGGTTACTTTCGGTGAATAGGACGTCGATGTTGGTCCCCGATGAAGACAGCGCGTCTTGAATGACTTTTGCGATCTTGGTCGTCCGGCTCATCCCGTGAATGACCACCAAGTCACCATTCTTAAGTGCTGGTAGGATAACGTTCAAATAAGCAATCATCATCACATTCATAGATGGGTTGTTGACGGCCGTTAACACCCCTTGCCCCATACCGGTCAAATCAAGGACGCGGTACTTGGTATCGACCAAGGTATCAATGATGGGGTCTGTCTTGGTGTTCAAGGCCGGAATGGTTGGAAGGATGGTACGGTTGATAATGATGTCAAGTTCTGACAAGGCATCGTCCAAGCGTTTATCCCGGTTGACTTTGAGCCGTTGGGCAACATAGGCACCGAAGTCTTTCAACATCTTGTATTGATCATGGAGACCGAAGAAGCGAAGATCATCCAAATGGTGTTCCGCGTCATAGGTCCAATATTTTTGGCTGACGAAGAACTGGATGGCGATGTCACGCGCAATGGCTGCGAATTTATCCGTGGTCGTAATGGTTTCTACATCACGGAATTGACCAAGGAGGGCAATGATGTTATCAATATGAACCGGGAACCGTGAAATAATCCGTTCCGGATGCTCTTCAATGTCTTTTGTTTTGATCGGCTCCATCATATTGAGCAAACCTTTAGAGGCATCGATCCGAACTTTATTTTCAGGGTCCAACTCGAAGGCCATGAGATGATCCACACTATCCATATGGTCACACACGATGTGTGTCACACTATGACCCTCAAGCAAATACGCGCGTGATGCAACCTTCGACAAATAAATTTGACTTGGCTCATTCTTTTCATCTGAAATAGTGTGGGTCAAATTGTTGGTATCATTCCCAACAATCAAAGCTCGGTGGTTCTTGAAGTTATAGGCCGCGTGCGAGCGGATGAGTTTTCCGACGGACACACCAACGTATTCTGAACCGACCGTCCTATCACCACCGGAATCCACGAACAAGGCCGAAATGGCTGCGTCATAGGACGTCATGTCATACATGACATCCTTATTCCCCGACTGTTTGTTAGGCCCATAAGTAAGAAGGGGTTGTGCCAACTTGTTAATGTCAAGGGAATAGTGGATCCCCCGGGTTTCGTCGTTCGCTGCAACGTAGTCTGAAATAGCCGATACAGCTTCTTCCAAAGTTTGTTCATCAGGCGCTGTGACAAAAGCTTCAGCAGCGAATCCAACAACCGAGTCGCCTTGGTTAATGGCCCGAAGCAAGCCCAAGTCATAACTAACTGACGCGGATTGTTTGGACACGTTCTCACCTGATTCAGAGGATAGGACGGCCAAACGGCGGCGACGGGTAATTTGCTTTTTGGTGAATTCGTTGTCACGGCGTTCAAAGGAACGGACAAAGGTGACGGAGACACCATCGGGAAGAATATCTTTTTGGTTAATGTTCCATAAAATAAGGGACCATGTATGCGATAGGTCATTGGTTTGATGTACTTTCAAATGCATTTTCAACATAGTTGAATAAGCCGTTGGTTCAAAGTCAATTTCATATTGACGCCCTTGAACGTGATGCATTTTCTTAATGACCGTTAAAGCCGGTTTGGTTTCTGATAAATAGGCGAGTGGTTTCATGAGTCCCAAGTCTACCAACTTTTCACGATTGTTGGTAGGGACAAATAATTTCGCTTTCTTTTTAGAAGTTTTGACCGGTTTACGATTCGAACCTTTTTTCTTCACGGATTTGTTCTTTTTGGTTCCTGCTTTGACAGGTCGTTTGCGACCAGAGGAACCTTTAGAAGAATTAGTTTTCTTTCGAACCGCGGTTGTGGGTTTTTTCTTTTTAGCCACAAGGCAACTCCTTTCTTGTCATTTATTTTATTATATCATAGTTTCTGCGAATTCACAAGCCACCGGACGCAATTACACAAAGCGTTTGGCTTTGTTTTTACGCGCGTACCGAGTGCGTGATGGAAGTTCATAGTCAAGAATATTTTGGATGGCTCGTTTCGGGTCAGGAATGCGATTGCGAAGAGATTCCTCGAGAATTTCTTGTTTGATCCGTAAGGACTCCTCAGTCACTAACAAGGCATTGGGCGAGCCAACTTTGGCACCTCGTTTAATGAGGGTGATGTCATCGACCGAACGAACTCGGGAAAGTGCTACGTACCCAAGATTAGGCATCCAACATTGGGTCAAATCCACCAAAATGTGATCCAATGTTTGGCCTTGGGATTTGTGAACCGAAATAGCGTAAGCCAGTTTAATCGGATATTGAAGAACCGTCAAAATGGGCACATCCATAGGGACTCTACCTTGGCCCGTTGAAACCTGGCGAACTTCGGTTTGTGCATAGGCATGTCGGTCTAAGAATTGAATCAGATAGTGCTTACCATCTTTTTCATACATGACCTTTGGGCGAGTTCCAGCAACAAAGGTCCCAATCATGCCATTACAAATGGGGAAGTTGGCCACATCGCCCGTTTCCATATCAATGATACGGGCTTCACGAGTCTCGGAACTAGGGTCAATGTTTTGCGTAATCATCACCCGGTCCCCGTCCTTCAAAACCAGCTCATCTGGAATACCCAAGGCTTTGGCATAATTTTCAGCTTGTGGTGAGTCGTAAATGGCCGAATAGGTAACTTGTTTCCCGTCATTGAAGCTTTGTTGGCGGGCATTATGAGCATCCACGTCACGGTTGGTTGTCATCAAAATCGAAGCGTTTGAGGCTTCCACGTCTTTGGTGACGGAAATAGAGGAAAGAGCTTCAATATTTTCAGGAGTACGCCCTTTACCTGTGGCAATGTTGTCCAGTATAAATTTCAGAGTGTCGTCACCCTCGGCTCGCCAGGATTTGTCCAAATAACAAATAGTGGGATTTAGCTCCTTCCAAGCCGGACATTTATAGGAGGTTTGTGCAACCATTGGTCCATAAGCTTCGATGTCTTCAGGTCTTGCAACTGCAGGTAATTGGGTATAATCTCCCACCACAATGATTTGTGGAAGCGAGCCTCGAGCGTCTCTCAGTCGGTCGACAACAAAGCCTAGACCTTGTGCTGAAAGCATAGAGACTTCGTCAGTAATAAGGACATCAATTCCCTTTAACTCTCTTTGTTGCCGTCGAAACCAAGGGGAGGTATCGCCATAGGTGGACAAATAGTCCTCATAGGTGCCTTTCCAAATCCCAAGGCCCGATACTCGGTGAATAGTGGTGCCACCAATTCCTAAGGCTGCAATCCCAGTTGTAGCGGTAATGGCAATATGAATACCGGGGTGTAATTTCTTCATACAGTTAACAAAACGCTCAAGGGTGTAGGATTTCCCTGAACCCGCACCACCGGAGAGAAAGACGTTCTTTCCTTGGAGCATATGGAGGAGAGCTTCTGCCTGACTACAATACTCCGCGTCTTCGTAGGCTTCTTGATAAGTTTGATAGTGGTCAAGGACCGTGTCCATGACCAATTGTTTTCGTTCATTCATGGTTTGTGATTCCTTTAATTTCTATCACTATTATATCACAAAACCTGCGAAAAAGAAAGGATGCGCTAGGAATTCCGATGGATTTGTGATATAATAAAGGTAAGCATATAGAAAGGACAATAAAATGCACATTCCAAAACAAATTGAACAACAAATTGCAACATTTGAGCGGGTGAAGCATGAGTATCCGCACCTCGCAAAGGCGGGAAGCCCGATTGAGTTTCCGGCGGCGCCCATTCTCGGTCGGGATACAACAGAATTACGGTTGGCCCTCAGGGACCCCGAAAAAGCAAACGTCATTCTCCTTGGTGACCCCGGGTCAGGGAAAACAGCCTTCATGCAAGGGTTTACCTATGATGATGAGTCGATCCATTACCTGGTCATTTCTGTCAATGTGGAACGAATTATTGAGGACAACAAAGGGGACAAGGATGCCGAACTCGCTAACGGCCTTCAAAACTTGGTTGCTGAAGTATCGCAGTATTGTCGCGAGCAAAACGTCATCATGACCCTCTTTATCGACGAGTTCCACCGAATTCCGATGCTCTCACCAACAGCGGTCGAAGCCATGAAACCGATTCTTGAAAAATCAGCCTACAATGGTTTTCGAATTGTGGCGGCAACAACCTTTGAAGAATATGACCAGTGGATTGCACCAAACCGGGCCTTAGACCAACGGTTGTTGCGGATGACCATTTCTGAACTTCCGCGTGAAGCCGTTATTAACATTTTAAAATCTCGGGCCAAACAATACAAGGTGGAAGAGTTGGCAGAAGAAGGTATCTTTGATGCGGTCTATGACACTTCAAAAGAAATTCTGCTCTCCAATTCCCAACCACGGGCCTCTATCGATATTTTCAACTCCTTGATTGGTACCATCACCAAAACCGAGTATATGAAGGACGGAAAACTCATTCGTGAATATGCAACCAACAAGGAATTGGATATCCCGGGTGACAAAGTCCTCTGTCGTCGTATTTTGAATCGTGTTATTCGTCGGGCTTATGGAATCGATATCGACAACCAAGTCCGTGTAGACGATGTGCGTGAAGCCTTGAACACCCGCATCTATAACCAAAGCGTAGCCGTGAAAAAGGTAATGGACCGTTTGGAAATGATCCTTGCAGGGTTCAACGACCCAACTCGTCCTCGTGGAAGTTTGCTCTTTACGGGACCGACCGGAACAGGTAAAACCGAAATCACCAAGGTGGTTTCTGAAGTACTAAACATTCCCATGAAACGGTTTGATATGTCCCGTTATTCACGCCCTGAGGATGCTGTTAGCTTTGCGGATGATTTGGCACAAGCCGCATGGTCAGCTCCAAACGGCCTCATCCTCATTGACGAAATTGAAAAGTCATCCCGGCAAGCCATTAATAACCTTTTGCAGGTTTTGGACGACGCTCGCTTGACCGCAGCCAATAACCCAAACCGTGTTATTTCCTTTACTGGGAACATTATCTTCATTACCACCAACTTGGGTTCAGAAGTCTATGAGCACAAGAAACGCTTTGACGGTGAGGATGACAGTATTGACATTGAAGTTGTCTATAAGGCACTTGCCGACGATGACCGCTTTGAAACGGCCGTTCTTGGTCGTATCGATGACATCGTACCCTTCCTTGGTTTGCCAGAAGAAGCTATGATGAAAATCGCTGAGCGTGATCTCGACGCCAACTTATCCATTGTCGAAACAGATAAACGTCGGATTTTGGTATCTCCAGATATCATTCCATACATCGTTAAGGACCGAACAAGTAAAGACAATGAACGCGGGGGAGCGCGTGACGCTAAACGGAATGTGAAGTCAGTTGTCTTGCAAGTTGTGGCTCATTACCTGGCCGACGCACAAGATGAAGTCCCAATCATCCTTTACTTGACCGGAAAAGCTCGGTTCAAGAACACGGAAATTTTGGATCCCCTTTCTGCTCAAGTAGCCTTAAAAGAATGCCATCCAAAAGCCACAGTGGACTACTGGATGAAGCAACTACGCGAACGTTTACGTATGAACATTGTGGACGAAGGCATTTTCGTACCACGGGATTGGACCAGTAAGGACTTTGCAACAGCCATTGTACACGGTACCAAACAAGGAATTCGTCGTTTCAAAACCCTAGTGGATGACGACAAGATTTGGATCGGTGCCAGTAAAAAATAGAACGGAACATCCGTTCTATTTTTTTTCAATGTGAAGCCTCACCACCATATGAGCACGACAGAGTTTGGCCAAAAAAAAAACGGGGCCAAGCCCCTGGAGAATAAAAACACAAACCACGTATCGCACATGGCGGAGGCCAGACTTCATCTCTAGCCTTACTATTATCATACCACATTTTGATTGGCGTGTCAAGAAAAAAAGAACCGGATGGTTCTTTTCTTATTCTTCTTCGAATTGGACGCCAGCTTCCATAGCGCGTGCATAGAGGTTACTCATGACGCGGTTGACATCACGTTCCAGGTCATCCCAAGCCGCATCGTAATCAGCCAATTCTGTTTCTTTGGTTGACAAATCTTCATGGACTTGTGAAAGTTCAGCTTCGAGTTCCGCAATACGAGCATCTTTGTCTGCTCCGTTTTGGTCGAGCAATGATTTCAGGCTATCACGGTCAGCGGTGACTTCGGTCAACTCGTTGTTCAGGCGTTCATTTTCGTCCTTGATTTTACCAACGGTTTCACGGAGGTCGTTGAGTTCCGCATCGTCCATTTGTTTGCGTTGCATGAGCTCATTCAAGTTGGCTTCCATTTCATCCATAAGAGCTGTGAAATCATCAATGCGTTGATCCACATGGCCACCGGTTTGGAGAGCTTGTGTCAATTGACCATTTTCTTCACTTAAATGATTGACTTGGTCGGCCAACTCGTCGTTCTCATCTTCAAGGGCATCTTTAGCCTGAATAGTGGCTGCAAGGTCACCCGCATAAGCAGAAATCACGTCAGATGAATCTTCTGCATTGGTCACTTCGCTCCATTTGTTTTTCTTCGCATCTTTGAGGTTTAAAACATCTAGTTCAACAACCTCACCTGAGCGAATCTCAGATTCCTTAACCCCGAGTGAGGTTAAATTTGTTAGTGTACTCATTTGTGTTGTTTATCCTTTCTTATGCTTTCGCCATAGCGAGTGGTGTTTGAAGGTCCATGCGTTCATGAAGACCACTGTCACGAATATCTTTTACAAACCCATTCCATACAGAAGCGATCACACCAGCGTCTGTTTTTTCTTCATTGGTTGCAGTTGATTCCTCAGCTGAAGCTTCCTCTGGAACATCTTGCAATTCAATGTCTTCTACTGGAGCTTCACTCACTTCAGGAGCATCTGATAACTCGAATTCTGGTTCGTCCAAGGCCTCCATGAAGGATTGTTCAGGTGCTTCATGATTGGTTGGGAAGGTGAACTCATCTTGCACCACTTTGTGATCCGCTTCACGTTCTGCTGCTTCTAAATCGGCAAGAGCTTGAGCTAAGGGTTCATGTTTGGATTCATAGATTGGTGTCACCACATCTGAAACATCAGGAAGATCACGCACATGTTCATGTACAACAACGCTTGCAGGTTCATCATCCAACAATTCTGATGCGGTGCGTAGTTGGTGCACACGTTCATGGTTTTCGTGTACGGAACGTTTCAATTCACTAGCAAAGGTTTCGATGTCGGTGATTTCAGCATCGCGACCCGGGCTAATAGTGTTTGTGATCGAGTGGATGGTTTGCTCCACAATATCTCGGTCTTCTTTGTGATGGAGGAGTTTCAGCACTTCAAGAGCGACATCATCGATTTCCCCACTGACCTGAATTCCTGCCCCATTTGGTGTGAAGGTAACAGGGATGTGATGCGATAGATAGTCATCATAGTGTGATGTGAGTCGTACGGCTTCCTCATCCTCATAAGCCTCGATGACGGATGCGAATGCATCCGCAATCAAGTCTTGTGGGACTGGTTGATTTTCCGCAAGATATCGCCACATGTCATTGTTTTGTCGCAATTTTTGCGATACGGCATAGGTTAATAAGTCCATATTTTTACGTTGGATTAAATCCAGTTCCTTTCTGTACGGTTTCAAGTTTTACTTTGATATCTTCATTATATCATAGTTCCATTGGAAACACAAGCCTTACCGGTTATCCGGTAATGGTGTTTTCGTTTTGGCAATGGTTTCTGGTTTGGTATATTGTGAGACCCTAAAGGTTGCAGACAAGGTACGTGACAATCCATAGAGATCGGTATACTTGGTGAGTCGTGCCTGATTAAGAGCTGACACGGCTGATACGACCTTACCAACGTTTTCGATTGAGGTGATGAGGTCATCTGCATAGCGAGGATCCAAACCTTGAACTCCTGTACCACTTGAGTTGCGATAATCAGCTTCGCTATAGGTCTTACCATCAATAATAACACCTGTTTGAGGGGCTGTGAGCTCTGGCAACTGTTTAATAGGAGCTTCGTCGACCTTATCTGTCGTAGATTTATCAGTAATATCACCGTAGACAGCGTTATCTTTCGCAAATTGTTTCATTTGATCCGGCGTAATCACCATTTCAGTACCAAGAGCATTCAAACGGTCGTATTCGATCTTATAGGTTTTGAGTTGATCGTCTAACTTCGTTTGTGCTGTACTCACCAAATTATCCGATGAGTTGGTACTCAACTTGGAGGAAAGAGCTGACAAATGAACCGTACCGTCATAGAGTGGTGATGCTTCTTGTTGTTTAGAAACCGTAATTTGAAGAGGGTCTTGCATATCCTGTTTGCCTTTTTGATTGACCCATAAGTCATAGACACCACCAGTATTTTCCGTGTGGCTTAAATCGAGTTCTACCACAAGGATCCGTTGTGAGGAATCAAACGGCACCACTTGATAGCGATAGGTAATTTCTTCTGGTTTTGAAATCCCGTTACGTGGTGTCATACGGACATCGAATCCATCCGTAGTTGAAGGAACCCCTGCTGAGGAATCACCAATCAAGTTAAAGGTCATGACATGCACATTGTTCTTATGTGAAGACATGAGCGGTGTCACCGTAAATCGACCGGATTGGAAGATTTTGTCCTTGACAATAACAAATTCATTGGAACGGTATTGTTTTTTAGCGTCGTTGACCAATTGAATGGAACGAGGAACCAAACCGACCAGTGTACAAAGGACAATGAGCCAAAGGACGACAATCCGGCGAGCTCTGTATCGGAAGGGGCTCATGAGGAGGTAGAGGATCCCTTTGCGATCGAGGTAACCTTTGAAGGCGATCCAGTTGGCTAAAACTTTCTCATCCCAAAAGCGTGACCACGAAAACGGTTCTTTGATATCTTGAACGATGGAAATGTCGCGATTGCGACGAACTTTGTCATTAGACTTTTTCTTCTTCTTATTCTTCGCCATTATCCGTTGTCACCTCCTTTTCTTGTGGTCCACCTTCAAATCCCATAGCGGCAAGGAGCACGTCTACCGGATAATCCGCTGGTCGGATGAGTCGAGCCGTACCACGAAGGGCTTTCATACAGCGTTTCACATTTTTAGGTTTCACTTTGAGGACCAAATATTGTTGGACACTTCGTCCGACGTCACTGGTCCCTGCGGCAATAAGCAGGCCTTTCCGACGGTTACTCATGCGCTTCAAATCATCACCTTCAAAGTTTTCCGTACGGTCCAAGGTTTCTTTCAGGGCCATCATACCGGTATCGCTATCATGTTTGGTAATAATATCAAGACCTTCGCCACCTTCCATGACGTTAAAGAGCTGTTTAACGGACAAGGCTTGTTGTTCGTAGTCATCAATAGTGGACCAGTTATTGATTCCACTGGTTGCGACATAAACAAGGGCGTAGTTACCTGACATGAGGCGAATGCCATAGGCATCCATATCCGGTTCGCTTTCGATGTTGCGCACACCGTGACCTAAGGTATTGGTCGTGGCAAGGGGCGAGACAACCATTTTAATGGGTTTTTTAAACACAATCCCATAGAGGTTAGTGGCCATGGAGCGTCCGGTTGGTGTTTTACCAAGAAGGACGGACACGAAGGCCAAATAACCGATAATCGCGATAAAATTAAATTTGAAGAGGGGTGTGAGAAAGAGGAGGATTCCGACGATTCCACTCCCTAAATACACTCCGACATCACGATAGGTGACATTGGCAACGATGGGTGTGTTACCAAAGTTTGATTGTTGTGTAATTTTCATGCAGGATCCACCACCGTTTCTAAGTCGTAGATGAAGTCATGCTTCGGGACTTCCCAATGAAGGGGAGCTCCGAATCGATAGTAACGTCGACCCGAAGCGGCTTCATAGATGGTGATAAATGCTTTTAGATCCCCATCTTGGAGCCAATTGTTAATGACTTTGATGGGTACATCACTCGCAACGGCAAGGTCTTTGAGTGTGTAAAGGGGTTCACCCCACAAGGTTTGCATTTTTACCATGTGTTTTCCTTTCTAATTTTCAGGTGTCATACCTGTTTTGGCTAATAGGTCGGCGACCAAATTGCGTGTCCGCTCATTATCTTCTGCGTATTGAGCCACCAATTGAACCAGTTCATCACGGGTGAGGTCAGCCGTTTCTTTTTGGGCGTTGCGATACATTGGGTCAACATTTAGCCCGATAAAGCTACCGGATTCGGTAAATTGAGCAGGCGCATCATCGTTGTCTACCGCAATTGGTTGGTAATCCACCAAGGTAGATTTATCCACATATTGCATCCACAGTGGTTCCCGAACCTGTTTCTTGGCTTCTTGTTCTTCAGCGTCTGCTTGTTTGAATTGTTCTGCGCGCACTTCAAGAGCTTGACGAATGTCCTTGGTCAATTTTGGCAAGACCACGTCTCCAGATTTAGTAGATACACGAACTTCTTGTTCAGCTTCTTGTTCAGCATCGTCATGGGCTTGAATGGCCTTTTGTGTTTCACGGAAGTCATCAAGATCCGTAATTTCCATAGGGATGACAAAACGGTCTTTTTGGTATTTCTTCTCTGGAGCGCCATAGACTTCGATGAGGACATCACGAACGGTATCTGGTACCTTGGTGAATTGGCTCAAGAATTTAACAGCGGAGTTGAGGTACAAGGTATTGTTGGTGATACGGATATCGCCATAACTAATACCAGGAGTGGTGGTTTGAACGGCTTCGATAAAGGCATCCAAATCGAAATCGTAGTGGTCCTTGAGAACATCAAGCATACCAAACACGTTATCACTGTTTCGTTGCATGAGAGCAAGCGGATCCAAGTTATAAGCACCTCGTGTTTTATAGTGGTTGACTTCACGGATAAAGGCTTTCGAATTGTATAGGAATTCCGTATAGTCATAAGCATGTTCCATGTGATGACGGACAAAATAAACAGCAAATTCTAGAGCATGATCTTGTACCCATGTTTCAAAGGTTTTTTGGCCGAAAAGACCTAGCGCACGCGCCTTTTCTTCCATGCTACTTGCACGAACAAGGCATGGCAAAATACGGCGACGAAGGGCATCCGTTTCATCCGTGATTTGTGCTGGATGGTTGGTAAGAACGGTGTGGAAACCAAACGCCCGTTGAGATTTCCGGCGTTCATATTTTTCTTCTGTACCCATGAAACCATCAGTGATCATAGTTTTGATAGCTGATACTTTCATTTGGTTGAAGTCATGGTTATTTCCGTCTTTAGTTGGTGCACCAAATTCAGCCTCCAGATAGACGTTCATCCGTGTATTGACAAGGGATTCTGATGAGAATCGGTTATCGCGGCTGAAATGCTCATCAAAGTCACCATTGATCGTGCCGAATGTTTTTGTGAACAATGCATTTGCTAAAGCAGTAACAAGGGTTGATTTACCAGAACCGGCATGAGCGGATGTGATCATGAGCATCTTAGATACAGATGGATCATCAATACGGATATTGCGAAGAGCCGCACCCATGTACCAAGAGAATCGAGCCTTATTGGTTTCATCAAAAAAGGCGTCCAAAAAGCGATTCACCAAGCGGGTATCCATGTCCAAATAGTTCATTGGGTTTGGATAAGGAACGCGTCCAGTCACCAAGTAATCAGGATCTTGATCATCCGCAAAAGCCATGAAATGGTTGGCTTGGGGCACACTTGGGGTGTGAAGATAGGTCAATTCTTCTGAGATGTTCTTGTACAAGGCTGTACCATCCTCAAAGAACTGATTCAGTTCCATGATAATTTGATTAACGGGTTTGATGGCAAGTGCTGCAAGCTCATTTGGACTGAGCGATGTGATATCACGGATGTAGTCCTGAATGGCATGAGCCGCAAAGGTGAATGCCAACATTTGGAATTGGTGATGAGGCGTGAACACAATATGATCACGAGTACCGTCAAAATCCAAATCCATACGAACATCGTCCTCACGAACCAACAAGTTAGTGATCGGGTTGATGTACGCTTCCACAACTGGTTTTTTGGCGTGGTTTACAAAGATATTCCCATTGTTACGAGCAATTGAAATACGTAAACTACATGGCTTTTTGGATGCCATTGATGTATTTTCAATGACAGCTTGTGAGAACAAAGCATACAAGGCTTCAGAGAATTCCTCTTTAGCGGCGGCTTGTCTCAAGAACTGAATGAATTCAGGTTTAGCATTTTTAGTCACTTTATGTTCATAGCGACGACGATTAATGGTGTTTAAATTTAATTGGCTCATAAACGCACTTCCTTCTCTGTAGATTTGGATTAGGATTTTTCCTAATCTTAGTGTACCAAGCCTTGAATTATTTGTCAAGGTTTGATGTGGGTCAATTGAATTAATTAAATTTTAGGTCAAAAAAACAAATGGAATTTGGCCATTTGTTGGACTATGATTAGTATATCACGGTGGTTTTCAAAAGTCAAGTGTTCCTCGGGGGAAATTTGACGAAAAAAAAAACGGTGCGCGTTGCACCCACTGAAAGAGATTAAATGAACGAAGGAATCAACCTTCATGATTAGTATAGCAGATGGTGGAGAGGTTGTCAATAATTGACAAAAAAAACGAGCCCTCGCGGTGCTCACAGAAAAGGCTATGGTCAATAAGACCAAGGAAGGGAACTCCCTTCATCATTAGTGTATCAAACTCGTGGAAACTTGTCAAGGGTTACGAGGTGAATGACAAAAAAAACGAGTGCCTGTGGGCACTCAGGAAGTTTGAGTCAATAATCGAACACGATTAATCATCTAAAGTATAGCATAGTGGAATACCCTTGTCAACACTTTTTTGAAAAAAATTTTACTTTTTTTTAAAAATTTGGAAAATAGTGTGAAATGGAGGGAATGATGGGCAAAAACGGGTCCTATAGGTGGTTTGCGGTGAAGGGTGTGCATCATTCGGTGAAATTCGGTGGATTGCGGAAGTAGGGTGAAGAATTCGGATGGATGATAGGATTTGCGGAGTATTGTGGGGTAAATTGGAATGTTTCGGTTTTTGCGCCACGAGCGTCGACGACATCACGAAAATAAATTTTCGCTTCAGCCGTCGCCATCCGTGGCGCGGGTCGGTACATACGTACCGACCCCATAAATGGGGCGGCGCTACGCTTGCCCCAAACCCCTTTCCTCTCACGAAATCAAGAACGAGAGGGAAAAACATGAGTATCGACAGAGGAAAAGCATTGGCCATTGGTTTTATGGCCTTGATCGCACAAGCATTGTGGCTAGCGCCGGTAAATGTTGGTTGGCCGATGGGGGCGACCCTAGGTGTAGCCCTGATGGTGTGGAGGGAGCGACGAAACCCTGAGGTGACGGGTTCCATCCAAAAACCAACAAAACAAACTTTCTACTATATAATGACAGGGCTATGTGTCTTGTTCATTAGTGGGTGGATGTTGTCGTTGGTATCAGGGACCACAGAGAACCAACAAGCGATCGAAACAAGTATGAAAACCTTGGGTAGCGTACGGTTAGGGCTTGCAGTTGTAGTGATTGCACCAATAGTGGAAGAATATGTCTTTAGGCATGTATTGGTTGGGCCAGACGGTGGAATGACTAGGCTCATTATTATTAGCTTGTTCTTCGGATACGAACACATGGGGCAAATGAGTTTAATTCCCTTTACCTATTATTCAGCCATGGGGGTTGTATTAGGTTTGTGTTATCTGCGCGGGGATAAGTTAACGACAAGTGTACCCCTGCACATGATTTATAATGCCATCGGATTCGGATTGATGGTGATGTAGCTGGATTGGGGCATAGTCGGACAAATGTGTGGCTGGCAGTATTGGGCCGGCATAGTCGGACAAATGTGTGTCTGGGAAGGATGAGAATCGTTAGCCAAGCCAATGTGTAGCTGGTAGAGCTGGGCAAATGTGTGGCTGGGAGAGTGAAGAAAGAGCATAAGGGTTTTTATATTTAAATTGTTATCGAAACCGCTCAGTCACTAAGGTTTATACAGGTATTGTATATGAGTAAAATAAGGAAAGGTAACAAAATATGACAAAATTAACCATGGCCCTAACCGGTCATCGACCGCAGAAGCTTGCCGGATATGATCTTCAACAACCCTACTATGAAAGAATGGAAAAACAACTCATTAAACTAATCAAAAAAGCGCTCACCCATTGTGACAAACTTGAATTGCACTCAGGAATGGCTTTAGGAGCTGACACTATTTGGGCAAGAGCCATCATCAAGATGCGTGATCAATATCCCGATCGGATTACATTCGTTGCCGATATCCCCGATTGGAATCAAGCAAGTTTGTGGCCGCTCGAGTCACAAAATCAATGGCAGTATCTGATGACACAAACCGATGATGTCAAAACGTATAGCCGAGGATATGAAGACAAGTCCTATGCCTATATACTGAATCAACGAAACATTGGGATGATTGACGCTTGCGACATTTTGATTGCAATCTATGACGGCACACCGGGTGGTACACGAAATGCTGTACAATATGCAACCAAAACAAAAACATTAATTCATCGAATTAAGCCATCAACATTTAAGTAAAGGAACGGAAATAATTATGGATAAAAACAATTTATATCGAAACATCCTGACAGGTCAAAGTGACCTTGAAAGTATGTACCACTATCAAAGCATCAACCTCAAAACATTGGCAAATCGAATCGCATCCCGATGTGGGGTTGAGGTATCCCATTGTGACGTATTAGAAGGTCAATTCTGGTTCATTAACGCTAAAGGGCAAACGGAAGAAAAAAAACGTTTTCGTTTACGTGATTTTGAAACGGAAGCGGACATGGAAGGCGCCGTACGTAAATGGCTCAACCAGAAATAAAATTTCACAAACTTGAAAATGGAGTTTGTGAAATGGATAAATTTGGATGGTAATTTGGATTTTTTGAAAGCGTTCTCAAACCGCGATATAAAGGGATTTTGAATTGTTTGAATATCAAAGCATCGATTTCACAAAAAAAATTTTTTCTGACCACACTTCAAAATTTTTCTTACTTTTTTTCAAAAAATAAGAGGTTAGAATAGAAAGTCAGTCATACCAAGCGTTGTAAGCGCTGACATTTAATCCAAATTTCAATCCAAATTTCTCCAAATCCCTCCAAACGGAGCGAAAAATGGACAGTTTTAAAACGATTGTCCAATTATTAAACGACAATATAAAAAGTTTGTGAAATTATCGAAAAAAGAAAGGAACCGACATAAAATGGGAACTCAAATTGCCGCATTATTTGATATCGACGGAACCATCTTCCGGGACTCTCTAGCAGTTGAACATTTTAACCATTTGGTGAAATATGACGTCATTCCAAAAGAAGCGAAACTGCTAACGTCATCCGTACAGCATGCCTGGGAAAACCGCGAAGAGGATTACGAAAAATACTTATCAAGTGTTATGAATGTGTATGCTCAACAATTGAAAGGGTTGACCATCGAAGATGTTTCATTTGTAACCAATAAAGTTATTGAAACTCACGGAAAGAAATTATACAATTATACGAAACAACGAATTGCTTGGCACAAAGACCAAGGGCACAAAATCATCTTCATCTCAGGATCACCTGATTTCATTGTTTCCAAAATGGCTGAATCACTAGGTGCCGATTTGTGGTTTGGTACAACCTATCTCACTTCACACGGAACCTATACGGGAGAAGTGTTACCCATGTGGGATGCTGAATCCAAACAGCGAATGATCGAGCAACTCGTGAAACAATATGATTTAGATTTATCGAGTTCGTATGCCTACGGTGATACGACGGGAGATTTGACTATGCTAAAAAGTGTCGGCCACCCTGTAGCCATTAATCCAAATGCTCGATTATTACAAGAACTCACAAGTGCGAAATGGCCTTGTACTATTGTAATAGAAAGAAAGGATGTCGTTTGGTCATTCAAAAGTACAGAAATCGGAGCAACAGTTACAGTGAACCAAAATGTGAAGCATAATCCATACGAAGCACTAGCTCAGAAGTGTTTGGATAAATATCCTGGCAGATCGATCAGAGTGTGTCTGAATCCGTATTATATCATGCCGGACGGAGCTATTTGTGAAGTTGGTTGTTATCATGATGTTGACACCTTAGCCAGTGATTTGGTGAAATTGGTAGACCATCTTCATATGAAGAAAACTCTTACCGAAGAATGGTTGGACGTTTTTCCAGAAACCTATACAGAGGAAGAACTGGAAGAACAAAGGAAATTAGATGAGAAATGGCATGAGAGCATCATGCAGGACTAGACAAACGGGCATGTCCATGATACAATAAGGATAGAAAAAGAAAGGACTTTACATATGAATGATGAAGTGGCTTTGTTGACCACCTTATTGAATGAAAGCATGGACATGTGTGGTTTGCCACTGCTTACTCACAAAAAGACAAAAGCATTTGTTCACGCAAATGAAATCCTAAAACAACTATCCATCGAACAGATTGTACGATTAGTTGATGATTACGGATTGATTTTGCCAGCTATTTTATTAAGTGATGTCAATGTTGATTATGGAACCTTGTTGCAAGACCGAACGGAACTCGACGTTGGTGGCTTTGTAATTTATATGGATGTGTTTATTATTCGTGTTACACAAAATAAGAAAGTGCAGTTAGAATACTTTACGCAACACAAAGCCGGTAACGTAAAAGAAATCAGGCGACTGTATATCCAAGAAACACTGGAGAAAATGATCAACACCAAACAACAAAGTGTTGAACAAATCGTTTATAACCTGATTGAGACGGAAAGGAACATCAATGACACAGATAGACGACATTTATAAACAACTCGTAAAAACCGTGCTAATGCGCGGGTACAAATCTACGGGTGACATTCGAGCTCATTATGCTGACGGACAACCCGCACACACTATTTACCTACCAGATGCGGTTAGTGTGATGTTCACACCAGAGATGGGATTACCCATCATCACAACAAAACCAGTAGCAACAAAATCTATGTTGGCCGAGTTGGACTGGATTTGGCGAAAGATGTCTAATAATGTAGAAGAACTTCGTCAAGCGGGATCGACCATTTGGGATGAGTGGGAAAAACCTGATGGAACCATCGGACCTTCCTATGGTGCTCAACTGCGAAAACCAGTGAGAACAGTGCCCGACCGTGATGTGAAATTAAATCAAGTAGAATATATCATCCATGAGTTGATGCATAATCCACGGTCACGTCGAATTATGACGACCTTGTACGATGTAGATGATCTCGATGAAATGGCCCTGGAGCCTTGTGTATTCCTCACAAATTGGCAAGTGGATGATGAAAATAAGCTTCACCTCAATGTGGTGCAACGTTCGGCAGATTTAGCTCTTGGCGTACCCTTTAATTGGGCCCAATACGGTGTATTACATCGACGTATGGCACAAGTTCTAGGATATGAACTCGGCAACATGAGTTGGACAATTTTCAACACACATGTTTATTTGAGGCATAAAGATTTGTTATTGCAACAAATCCATGATGTAGCACAAGATGAACCTGTTGGTTTGATTTTACCACCCGTGAGCGGTACACCCTATGTTGAATTCTTCGGGGTACCATTAACCACGGCACAAGTAACAAACTATCACCCAAATGAAGGGGATAAGAAACCAAGTGAACGCACTTATCGATATGAGGTGGCAATTTAGCCCCACAATATACATTGTGGGGAAATAAACGGGGTTATCACCCCGGCCCCTCTTCCTTTATGAAAAAAAAAACAACTTATAGAAAGGATCTCAGAACATTTCGACCTGAAACTGAACCACAATGTGGGAAAAACTGATGGTAGTTAACAGATTTCAACCCGAAACTGAACCAGCACTTGCTGGGAAAAACTGAAGGTAATTATTATGACATATTTATTTTGGAAAACCATTCGCTTTACATTTCGATGGACAATCATTGCATTTGTATTGACATTATTCGGAGTAAGCTTGATTGCTGCTATTATGGCAGGTGCTGGAACCGTTGCTTTGTTTGACGGAATCACACATGAAATTGAAACAGCAGGTAAGCCTAAGTATATTTACGAATATGATCCATATACAAATCGAACAATTAGACATCGTATCTAAGCGCAATGCGTGCAGTTGAACAAATAGAAAGGAACCCGTTGCACGGGGTATATTGTTATGAAAAACTTAATCAAAGAATTTAATCGACAAACTGAAAATGTGAAAGGGGATGAAACATTTATTTTCGCATACCACAACCCAAACACATTCCGTGGAACAGGTGTGGTTACTGTTGGTGACGTAGAACAACAAGCTCGATTGCTTGCAGGAACCGTAGACGCTTTACCACAAGAAGCACGAGAATTGCTCTTGTCCTATATTGTGACAGATGATCCCGAAACATTTGTTGCTACGGCATTATCATACATCGAGCAGAAACAAGCCGAAGAAGAGTGAGATATCACTTTTCTTTTTTTTTAATAATTAAAAACTTTTCCCGTTTTGTTTTTCGGGAAAGTCAACAAAGAAAGGATTATATATGAAAGAATGGTATAAAACAACAATGAACATTCACTTTCACGCAGAGAAAGACGCGCAAGAGTTTGTTCACCAAGTAGATAAGGCAGAAGAACTAGGTCGTCCGAACGATTTTGGTCCGTCATGGCTAGGGAACATCCTTTATTTAATGCAAGTAAATCCTGATGATGTTGCACACAATGGATATATCACAGATGTTGAACAAACTGGTAGTGATGTAGTAGTGACATTTGAATCCGGCCGCGGGGTGCACAAAGAACCAATTACACGACTGATTGACACGATTGATGTAACCGCAAACTATACAATGTCAAAAATTTTAACGGAAAAAGGTGCGTAGCATGGGATACAAACGTAAAACAGGTCGAAAATATAAACGGGCAACACAGGTAAATCACAAGGTATTAAAAGGTATCAGCGCGGGGTTGACCGCAGTTCTTGGTTTACTTGCCTTTAGAATCTGGCGTCACAAAAATAAGAAAGGTTAGGCCATGGTCGAACTATTAAAATATATGGGTGTAGAAAACCCACAAGGAGATATTTCGCTGACAGCAGTCGTTGTATGGTTGCTTGTTTGTATTGTAGCGATTGGTATCAGTTTATGGTGTTTGGATAAGAAAAACAAGATGGGCGAGATGGCGAAAGCCAATATCGTATCTTATGGAGCTTGTGCTCTTGTATGTGTCGTAACACTATATGTGTGTTGGGGGTGTCCAAACGAACCAAAAAGTTTGAATCATGAAGCACATGCAACCTCAGTTACACCGACCGAGATCACCTATGAAGTAAACAAAACGCATAAGCAATATCAATTCAAGGTTGCAAATGTGAATGGTGAAAAAGTACGACTCACAACTCATGACGGTCATCAGTTTATCGTACCGAAAAAAGAGATCGAACGTGAGTTGATTTTAATGAAATCACCAATTTAGCACTTGCATAAGTGATAGAACTATGATATACTAAAGATATCAAAAGAAAGGTACGTGATAAAAGTAATTATGTTTAAACAATTATACAATAAGTTACACAAAACACAACAGGCGGACGGGTACGAAACCTTAGCCGACTATTTAAGGGACACTGAATTACCCATTTATTATTTGGATCCGAAATCTGAAACAACCACCCTTGTCGGCACTGTACCACGAATGAAGATGGTTACAGATGACACGCAAAATGTTCTGATTGATTTGAGTTATCCGATGATTCCACTTATTAGTGAATATAAACAGGATAGCATCATTCAATTCAATGGAACCGACATTGTCATTAGCACGAAAGCGATGACACAGGAGCATTTATATGTACCCGTGGAAGTATTCGTTCACATAGGTAATGAAATTGTGACCGAAAAGTCATACAAGATGCCAATTGAGTATGGGCAAACGAAAGTACATCATACCATTCCATGTGAACAGATTGCACAGAAAGCTGTAACATCAGTTTGTGGGCGATTTGAAGCTTTTATGGTGAAGGAACAACCAACCTTACTCTTAGACACATGGCGGTTTATCGATGGTGCACTTCATGTATATACCAAGGTGGTGGACGTAGTTGTTACGAAAGCCTATATCAATGGTGTCCCACAAGAGGTGCAAATGACACCAACATTAGCGACAGCAGACATCAACGGGTTATCTTGTTTTGCGCTTAAAATGGGATACGAACAAGCAGAAGACTTGACAGAACTATTAGCCCCATCCCACAAGTACAACACTGAAATTGCAATCGATAATGAAGATGGAATTGATACATTACATATTAGTAAATCAGTGAATACAGATAACTTCCCTGATGAATATGGTGTGGTAAAACCATTCATCGATTATTTGTCCGGATACGGATATTATATTGATGATGAAATGGTCTATGACTACTACGAACAGCAAAAAGAATTGCAGAAAGGACGTTATGACACAAGCGAAAGTAATCACATTTGAGGGGATTGATGGTTCTGGAAAAACAAGTACTATTTCCGGAGTCAAAGAAACCCTCGAAGAAAAAGGAAAGAAAGTATTAGTGTTGCGAGAACCCGGCACAACCGTCATGGGTGAATCGATTCGTGACCTTATCAAATCAGATACGGTGCGACACATGTCCACCGATCTCATGTTATTTATGGCAGCTCGAAACGATATGGTGAAACAAGTATTGTCGCCAGCTGTCGGATTATATGACTATATCTTGATTGATCGGTATACCGATTCAACATTGGCTTACCAAGGATATGGTCTCGGGCTTGATATCGATATGATTCGTACCATGCAACGGTATATCACAAAGGATGTGCGGATTGAGCGAACCATTTTTCTAGATGTATCGTTAGACGAAGCATCAAACAGACGGAACGACCGAGCCGAAACGACGGATAAATACGAGGACAATGAATTCCTCAAACGCGTTTATGACGGGTATATGGAATTAATCAAACTAGAACCGGATCGGTTCCTAGTGGTGAAAAATGAAGATCTCGATAGTACTGTCAAACAAGTGGTGAATGATATCCTACGAGTAGGCAAAAAACAAGTCACCCGACGAACGGTTGAACGTCATGCAGGAGAAACCATGACCATGCGTGCTGTCGTGTCTCGTCCAGGGCGTACGCAAGAAGACCAACCAACACTGATGCTAAAAGAAGTGAAGAAAAAGGGTGGTCGACGCATCATGGCGGACCATTTGTGGGTTCCGTATACGCGGGAGTTGGTCATGGCGGGCACACTCGTCCCCGGTGATATGATTGAATTCACGGCCACCGCAACAGCCTACAAGAAGAAATATCGTGGTCAAGAAGTCGATGAGTATGGTCTATCTGATGTGAAAGATGTTGTCGTGTTGAAACAAGTGCCTATCCCAAAAGAATCACAAGACGAATTGTCACGAAATGATTTGAGTTATATTTACAGTGTGACGCAAGAAGACCTGTACAATGAACTATTATCACGATATGTTCGTTTCATTTCTGCTATGGTCTATAAGTATTTCAAGGGTGATGTGTAATGAGTGAAACGTTTTCATTTGAATTGAGCCGTAAAACCAAGAAAGGGTTTACAAGCTTAAAAAAAGGAAATCAGATGATTTCGGCGAATGACAGGCTTCACCATCACGTCAAAGCTACTATTACAAGTTATTTGAGACAATTACCGCATAGATATTCATGGGACGAACCCCGATACACAAAGGAACGACCATGTATTGTCACCATTGATGTTCATCCACCAACACGGAGGCGAATGGATGCACCTAACTGGTATCCAACAGTTAAGGCATTGATTGACGGTTTTGTGGACGCGGGGTTGTTAATCGATGATAACAATAAGATTATCACGGAAACCCGGTTCAAGTCGACAGCCTTATCTGGTACAAAAAACTATATCCTCAATATGACCTTTGAGGAGGTGGAACTAGATGCCTGATTTGACACATGAACGTCAGTATGAAGCCACACTAGTGTGTGGTATGGACGAAGTCGGACGAGGGAGTTTAGCTGGACCACTTGTGACAGCAGGTGTCATTTTACCAAAGACTGTTGAACTTCCAGAAGTGAATGATTCGAAACAAATCCCAAAAACCGAGCACGAACGATTGGTACGTGAGATTTACGACAAAGCAATTGAAGTGCGTGTCGATATCACACCTGCTAGAGAAGTGGATAAGTTGGGAATCAACCCTGCTATTCGCGCCTCTATGACTCGAGTTGTGCAATCCTTCACAAATCAACCCGATGTGTTACTCATTGACGGTAGTCCGTGGCAAAAGCTAGATCTACCTAAAACACAAGAAACCATCATAAAAGGTGATACAAAGTCACTGTCCATTGCTTGTGCGTCACTTGTAGCAAAATTCATTCATGATCAAATGATGAAAAAGCTAGACGAACGATATCCGGAGTTTGGATTTGCTAATAATACCGGATATGGAACGGCACAACATAAAAAAGCCTTGAGCGACTATGGGTACACGCCAGAGCACCGAATGAGCTATAAGCCGTTAAGTTTGGGTGGTTATCACCCATATAGAAAGGGGTGATGATTTGAAAATTATCATTGTACGCCCACCGTTACAACAGTCATCCATTGCCTTGTTGAAGCCGTGGGCGGGAAATACGGAGACGATCTACACTAATTCGGATTTGTTAGTCAAATTGCGACCGAATACGATGAAGGTAGACGAACCAACTCAAGAACAAATGGAGAAGGCGAATCAACTTCATGAGTTAGTATTTGTTTATCCAAATCTTGAACGGATGAAACGAGATGCTGGGAGCTTAAATAAGTTACCCGGGACGAAACGTGTTATCGTAGACGGCCGAACGGTCAACGTCGAAGATTATGCGCCGAAAACAATCAATGTTGAAGATTGCCTCAAAACACCTAATGGAGCGACCTTACGATATTACCAACAGCAATTAGTTGACTTCACCCTTGAACGGAAACGAGTTGGATTGTTTGTCGATATGGGTTTGGGTAAGACCCTAGCAACCTTAGCAACCATTAATGAGCTATTCCAAACTCAAAAATTGAATCCAACAAAGCCGATTCTCGTTGTTGCACCTAAAATGGTAGCACTTGACACATGGTCTCGGGAAGCTGAGAAATGGGGATATGATATTGATGTGCTCATCAACATCGGGTTGACCAAAAAGAAACGTGAAGCCTTATTTGAAAAAGCACGAAAAGTCACAAAACCTACTATTCTCACCACCAATCCAGAACAATTGGAGCACGTAAAAAAGGCATTTTCGGACCAACTCAATCCGTTCCAAATGATTGTTGTGGATGAATTATCCATGTTTAAATCAGCAACGTCAAAACGGTTTGAGCATTTGCAGGATTTGAGCGAGCGATTGGAATACTTTATCGGGTTAACCGGTACACCAGCACCTAATTCATTGTTAGATGTATGGTCACAATTGGTGATTATCAACCCGGACGTCAAGTATGATTTAGGTCACACCTATTTCCAATATCGAAATCACTTTTTTGCACCTGATGTGATCAATCCGAAAACCGGTGTTGTATTTTCATGGAAGCTGAATCCGGGAGCGGAAGAGACGATCTATGAAAAAATTGAACCTTATGTTATTTCAATGAAAGGTGCGGGGTTAGTTGATATTCCTGATGTGACATACAGTAATGAGTATGTCTATATGGATAAAAAGTCCAAAAAAGTATATGACTATTTTGACAAAGAAATTCGTAAGGAATTGAAAGAACTTGAAAAAGGTGAGCAAATAAAGGTAAGTACCGGAGAAAATGAGGTAAATGTGTCGAATTCAGCCATTTTGAAATCGAAATTACTTCAACTTGCGACAGGGGCCATGTACGACTCCGACTCAAGTACAACCAACAGGAAATATACCGTGTTTCACGATGCCAAAATTAACAAATTAAAAGAAATTTTGAGCGTATCTAACTCACCGGTGTTAGTGTTTTATAACTTCGTGTCGGACCTAGAACGAATACGGAAAGCAGTTCCGGATGCCGTTTTGTTAAATACCAAAGATCCCAATGCCAACCAAGTCATCCAGAAATGGAACCGAGGGGCAATACCTGTATTACTCGCAAACCCGATGTCAACAGGTCATGGACTAAATTTGCAAGACGGTGGACATATTATCGTATGGTTTTCGCAAACTTGGCGTAACGAAGTGTATCGTCAAGCAAATAAGCGACTCCATCGTTCGGGTCAAAAGCACCCCGTACAAATTATCCATATCGTGACGAAAGATACAGCTGATGAAGAAGTTGTACCACGTATTGATATGAAGGAAGAACAGCAACAAGGGTTGCTGACAGCATTACAAATTGATGATAAGTAAGAAAGGAAGCGCTAAAGCGCTATAAGTAACTATAATGAACCAAGTAGAATATGATGTACAAACCACATTACCAGTGATTACTCAAATGTTGGAGCAAGAAGCTCAAAAAACAAATGAAATGTCTGATAAATTGGTCGGTATCGGAGAAACAGCGATTGCAACTACAAAAGCCGCTGTTGACATGCACAAGCAAACTCAACAAAACGAAGAACATTTGTTGAAAGTCATTGCTGAGCAACAAGATATCCTTGATACGCTCAAAACGTTGACGCAAGGGATTGACGAAAACCATGTGGACGAAGTTGCGCTCAAAGAATTGCAACAATCATTTGCGGAAAAATTAGACAGTGTGTTATCTGTTCACGGTGCAGACAAGGATATGATCATTGAACACATCTCAAGTGTTTACGATGCTTATACCAAACGCATGACGGAATTGTCAGAAGCTATCGACCGTCTAAACAACACCTTATCAGATCCATCCTACCAAAAACGAATCGATACATTAGATGACAATGTTGGTGAATTGACACAATTGGTAACAAAAATGGGTGAAACACAAAGCATTGAAGCACAGAAACAGTTCGCTGCAATTGATACCTTGATGGCAAACCTATCTAATACAAATGTTTCATTCCAACAAGCTCTCGAACAATCTGAAAAGAACCGCACTTTTGTTGCAAGTGTTGTTCAACGCATGAACTTGATTGAAGACCGATTGGATACCTTGATCGAAATGAGCCAAACTACTGAAAAGGATGGAGAATAAGATGGAAGAAATGAAAAATTTATCACAACACGTCATCGCGCTACAACACCAAAATCGATTAGTAGAAAAGAAAGTTGATGTGGTAGGTGTCATCCAATCCAAAGTAGAAGGAAAGTTGGATGATACAAATGAGTTACTCACGCAGTATATCGAACACACTAATCAATTTTCAAATGACGAAGTCAATTCTCAAAGTGAAGAACTGGTCAAAACCATTGATGGTTTGAAATCGCGTCAAGAGAATACGCAAGCAGATTTGCATGCTCTTCTTGAACATACAACAGTAATCGATCAAGCCTTGACAAAAGCTCTTGAAGAAACGACAAGTCAGCTTGAGCGTCAACAATTAACGAATTTGACACAACTTGGTGCCCTGTCAGACCGTATCGAAAATATTGACCATGCCGCAAACCGTCATATGGAACATACCCAATTGACAAAAGTGGAAGAACATTTCAGTGCTGTGCACGAAACTGTTGAACATGTGAATGATGAAAACGGAGCATCAAATGCAAAGATTGATGTCATCTTGGGACGTGTATCAGAACGAGCAAAAGAACTCGAAACATCAACCCAACAATTGCATGATATGAATGAATCATTTGCTGAATTGATGTCAACAGTAGAATCTACACTCGCATCAGTTGATGAAAAGGTATGTCAAGCATCACCTCTTTATTCTGGACCAAGTGCGGAAGACATCACAAACTCATTCCGTGAATTGGCAAATATGGACGTTGACGGTTTGTTGTCAACATTGAAGTCTGATGACCTTGATAGTGATGATGTACAAAATACTGACATCAACACTGAAGACACTGAATCAGAAGAACCAAGTACATCAGTCGATGAATATGAAGCAGACGACACATCCAACAGCGAAGTCGAAGAACCGCAGGTGGAAGAAAAACATGGATTCTTCGCACGTTTGTTCGGAAAGGGGTAAAAGATGAACGATAAAGAAAACACAATTTTGTCCAGTATTTTGACGGCGACAACTGGAATCGCAAAAACCATGAAAATCATGCGTGAAGAGCAAAAACGTCAGTCAGAGCGTATCGACAACATTGAAACCACGAATGAGTGGTTAAAAGATACTGCTGAAACAACAACAAAACGCCTCATTTCACTGGAAGAAAATGTGGCTAACAAATTGACGGAATTGACCGACGCAACACACCAAGGCACGAGTGAACTTTCACAACAATTGGGCAACGCATCCGATACGTTCAAACAGTCAGTTGATGAAAAAGTCAGTGTGTTGGTCGATGCCATCACAGATGAAACAGCAATTGATGACGTAAAAAACTTGATTAATGTGAAAAGTGATGATACAATGAAAGCACTAGCAGGTCATCATGCTGATGTGGAACAAAAATTTGAATCCATGAATCAGTTAAAAATCATGCGTAGTTTGATTGAATCACTCAGCACCATGCAGGAAGACATGACAACCCTAACACATGCCATTACTAAAAATGCAAATGATTTTGCAAGCTTAGCTGAAGCAAATGCAACAATGGCCGCTCGTTTGGGTTCAGTGGATGTGCGACTTGCGTCCTTGTCAGTCGATAAAGATGACGCAGGCGATGCGGATCTCGATTCATTAAATGAAGCCGTGAAACTGCTAGAAGATTTAGATTAACCAATGCCCCGATACTATCGGGGCTTTATAAGGAGAAACGATGTCAGATACAATCATTTTGTTATCAGACCGTGACAAAGTTCGTGAGCGCCCCGGTATGTATATCGGGGACACGAGCGAGCTGGGACTTGAAACAATTGTCCGAGAGGTCATCGATAACGCATATGATGAATACAGTAACTACCAAAACCCTGAAGATCCGATCCGTGTCATTTTACACAAAGACAATAGTGTAACGGTAGAGGATTATGGTCGCGGTATTTCACCCTATGAAAGTAAAGCAAATCCCGGGCAAATCGAAGAACGACTAGCGTTTACGCGTATTGGTGCCGGTGGTAAAATGCGGGCCAACCGAAAAGCAAACAATTCACAGTTTTCTGCCGGATTGAATGGTACAGGTGCCGCCGCAACCAACTTTGCTTCCGAATTTTTTGATGTAACCATTTATAAAGAGGATGGAATTTACCATGATCGATATGAGAATGGCGGAATTCCTGCTATTGAATTGAAAAATGGAAAATTACCTCACAAAGCAAATCCAACTAATCGAACCGGTACAGTTATTCATTTTAAACCGGATCCAACATTTTTACGTGTGACAAAGATATCTGCAGGGACATTGAAACACTTTTTCAATCAAATGCAATATCTACATCCCGGATCAACTCTTATCTTTGAAAATGAGCGAGATGATGAAACCATCACTTATCATTCTGAAGAAGGTCTTGTGGATTATTTGAAATTAATTGCTAAGGACGATGATAAGTCTGATTTAGCAGGAAAAGTGGTGTCCTTATCAGGTGATGGGAGCGCACAAGTTATGGGTAATGAAGTGAACATGCGACTAAACTTGGCCATGGGCTTATCCAAAAAAGAAAACGGTAGGGTCCTAGCTTTCACCAATACGACCTACAACAAACTGGGTGGAACGCACGAAAGCGGTTTTTACGCTGGATGTCTGGACTTGCTACGCCACTATTACAAAACATTCAAAAATGAAATTGATAACCGCAACAAAGCACGTATCAACCTCATTCTAGAAGCCAATAAAGTGACAGAGTTGGAAAAATTGTTCAAACGGAAGCACGTCGAAGACCGATTTTATGCAGTCATTGACCTAAAACATGATGACCCTGAATTGCAACCGCAAACGAAAGATAAACTTGTGTCCAGTGAAGTAACAAAATTTGTTTCGGAATTGGTGTTCACCAAAGGTTTGCACGGATTTGATAAACAAATTGCTGTCGTTCAACAAATGATCGATTCCATCATCAAAGAATTGTGGGAAAAAGCAAAAGAAACAACCAGCAATGTCAAAATTGATGAAAAGGACGCAAAGCTATATACATCTAGTAAGTTAGCTGCTGCAAAAACACGAAAACCAGAGGAAGCAGAAATTTTCCTTGTTGAAGGGGATTCCGCAGCTGGTAGTATCAAGTCAAATCGAGATCCAAAATTCCAAGCCGTGTTGCCCTTGCGTGGTAAAATCCTCAATGTAGAAAAAGCTACAATTGAACGTGCACTGGCGAATACAGAAATTAGTACCTTCTTTGCAGCTTTAGGTGCTGGTTTTGGTGCCAATTTTGATATTGAAAAAGTGAAATATCACAAAATCATCATCGCAACCGACCAGGACGTGGATGGATTGCATATTCGTGTATTGCTACTCACACTCATTGCACGATATGCAAAAGAATTGATCACAAAAGGGTATGTATATTTCCTTGAAACCCCATTGTTCGTAAATGAATTGAAAAATGGTGAAGAACATTTTGTTTATGATGACGCTACGCAAACCGAATTTTTGAAGAAAAATCGAAGTCGGATTAAGAAGGTGCATCGGAACAAAGGGCTCGGGGAATTGGAAAAACGACAAGTTGAAACAACCATTTTGAACCCAGAAACACGGAGATTGATCCAGTGTCAAATCGAAGATGATGATCTATTCGAACGACACATTAAACAATTGATGGGTAACGATGTTGCCGCACGTCGCGGATTCTTCATCGATGATTAGGAGGAAAAATGTCTAAAAAACAAAAAGTAACAACCGAAATCGTACCTGTTGAAAACGTGTTCAAATCAAATTTCATCGATTATGGTTTCGAAGTAATTAAAAATCGGGCGCTTCCCGATGTGCGCGACGGATTAAAACCTGTACAACGAAATTCAATGATTGAATACTTTGAATCAAATGCGACATCCAAAAAACCACATGTGAAGGTGGCCCGCTTATCTGGGGCCATCATTGGTAAGTGGCATCCTCACGGAGACGCAGCCGTCGAAGAAGCTATTGTGAATATGTCGCAAGAGTGGAAAAACAATGCCTGTTTGATCGAAGTGAAGGGTAACAATGGTTCTATTTATGGTGACCCTGCCGCGGCAGGTCGATATATCGAAAGTCGAACAACACCGGCCGGTGACTCATTAGGGGAATTATTATCTCCTGATATTGTACCCTATGAATGGAACTATGATGATTCAGAACAAATGCCGGTTATTATGCCTGCGCAAATTCCTGTATTGTTGTTGAACGGCGCTAGTGGGATTGCGGTCGGATTGGCGTGTTCTATCCCACCACATAACCCGGGTGAATTGTGCGATACGATTATCCAGTATTTGAAAAATCCAAAGAGTACAACAGCAGAACTACTTGAAACCTTACACGGACCTGATTTTCCTACGGGTGGCGTTGTCATTAACAAAAGCGAATTACTTAGCATGTATGAAACAGGTAAGGGACGACTTCGTATCCGAGGTAAAATGACGTACTCAAGTAAAGAGCACGCCTTGCACGTGGTCGAAGTACCTTTCACAAAGTCAGGTATTGTCGAGAACCTCATTGCTGATATCACAACAGCTTCCATGGAAACCGTGGACAAAAAAGGGAAGAAGATTCCTCCGAAAATCCCAAACATTTCACAAGTCGAAAACCACTCCGGAAAAGACGGTATTGATATCAAGATCTCGTTACGCGCAGGTGCAGACCCTGAACAAATGAAACAACTATTGTTCGCATTGACACCGCTAGAAGATACCATGACCTATGATTTTAGGGCTTTGAATGACCATACGATTTCACGATATTCATTGAAACAATATTTGCACGAATATGCAGAGTTTCAACAAACAATTTTGATTGCGAAATATGAACGTGAAAAAGCACGCATCGAACGTCGCATTGAAGTGTTATCAGGGCGTATTATTCTACAAAAAGTAGTAAATGAAGTGATTGCCTGTGCCAAGTTATCAAACGGACGCGCACACTTGGAAACCATTTTGAAAACAGGAGAAAAACCAAAAGGTTTACCGAAAGAGTACCATAAGACCGTTTCTTCATTCCGTTTCACACCAATCCAAGCAGAAGATATCGCAGGATTAGCCATTTATCGTATCAGTAAAATGGATATGCAAGCTATTGTTGATGAAGGTAAAAAGCTACAAAAGGATTTGGCCTTTGTAAATGGAATGTTAAAGAGTGACGTCAAGCGTAGAAATGAAATCATCAAAAATCATGAACGCACCGCGGCACAATATCCGGTAGAACGTCGTACAAAAATTGTTGACGCCGAATTTGCAACGGTATCACAGATCGAGACGCCTGAGGTTCCTATGTATGTCAATATGGATCAGTATGGATATATTCGAATTCAGGAAAAATCATTTGACGGCGCCACAAAAGTTGGAAGTAAAGGACGTATGGGCATCTTCGGTACCGATGGTGTACTGTGGAATTTGCATTTGTCTGACACGAAACCAACAACAGGGCGAGGTGTGTTGAGTAATCAACTACTACCCGGTGTGGAACCGGCAGGATTTGTCACACTACCTGACACAACAAACGGTTTATTCATTTATTCTGACGGGTCAATGAAACGTAGTGATATGTCTAAATTCATGACAAAATCAAAATCCACTAAAGTAGCATCCGGCAAAATCAAAACAGATGTCGAACTGGTGAAATATGTAAGCATTCCTGAGGGTGCCCAGTCAGTTGTTGTGAATGGTAAAACCATAGCTCTGGATAAAATACCAGTCAAATCAATGAGCGCTACAGGTGTGAAACGTGTTGAACCCGCGACTGATTATCAAGTCGAGTTTAACGGTGACATTGTCGCATCAGTTGATGACGCTACCGAAAATGATGAAATGAATGCATGGTGTGTATTCCACAAAGACGGTATTCTAACCTTTGATTGGAACATGGACGGTGCAAAACCAGAAGGTTTATACGTTGTCGCATACCAAGATTTGCTCAAGCAAGAATTGGTGGTTGTCCACAATGACGGAACGGCTAAGCGGATTGACGGTTCACAATTTGAAGTCAAAACAAAACGAACCTCCATCAAAGCAGACAAAGATGGTGCAGAAAGTATTTATATTGCGCCCGTCACAGAAACTTTGGTGGCTACTTATGATACCGGTGCCATTAAACGTGTGAAAACATCAGATATTTCCAAACAAGGAAAAGCTGGTGGTGGTGTAAGAGCATTCTATACCACAAAACACAAGTTGGTAAAAATTACCGATGGAAAAAATAGCATGGTTGATATTGTAAGTTTGGCAACACAGCCAAAAATTGTAAAGTAATGAGCGTCTAATTAGACGCTCAATTTAAGGTAAAAAGGTAAAATCAATAACCAACCCACTAAAGTGGGCGGTTTGCTTAGCTCCTTTACAGTGAGTTGAGAAACCGTGATTGATTAGCCTCAGTTTTAAACTACGTTACTTGTAAATATATAGGTACCGTGGGATATCTGCCTAGTCCCACGCTCTACGCCTTATCATTAAACAGTTCTGATTGGTAGGAACCGTGTGATAACGATTTAAAACTACAAGATAACATTGGCGAAGGCAACAAAGGGTTTGTTTATACCCGCTTACCGCATTAAATAAACAGAAATCATTAGAAAGGACTTTGTCAAACGTATGACAAAAACATTAACAACACAGACAACACAAGCTTGTGTGTTAGACCAACAAGGTAAACCGTTAATGCCAACGACACGTCTTGGCAAAGTTTATCGTCTCTTAAAAACACAAAAAGCTCATATTGTGTCATATGAGCCGTTTACTATCCAGTTGGATTACGAACCTGATACACAAGTTATCCAACCGATGACTCTCGGTGTCGATAGTGGCGCTATTCATTCAGGCTATTCTCTAGCCAATGAACACCGTGAATATTACAGTGTGGAAGTTGTTGCACGTAATGATATTTCTAACCGTCTATCAGAACGGCATATGTATCGTCGAAATCGTCGAACTAGAAAAGCACGATATCGTAAACCACGGTTTAAAAACCGTAAAAATAAGAAAAAGGGCTGGTTACCACCATCCTTAGAACAAAAAGTAGCTGTACAAGTGAATGAAATCGACCATTTACATCGCTACTTTCCTATTGAGACAATCATTGTTGAAGTTGCTGAATTTGATATTCAAAAAATCAAAAATCCGGATATCTCCGGTATCGAATACCAACAAGGCACGTTGCAAGGTTATAACATTCGTAATTACCTACTTGAAAAACATGGACGTAAATGTTTTTATTGTGGAAAAAGTGTTTCTGATTTTGAAGTAGAACATATGCTTCCCAAATCAAAGGGCGGTTCTAATCGCATTGATAATTTGACTTTATCTTGTCATGATTGTAATGAGAAGAAAGGAACATTAACAGCGGAAGAGTTCATTCGACAAACTTTACCCGCTACAAAAGCGGCTGCGAAATTAAAACAATTGCCGAATGAAAAACGTTTGTTTAAATACATGGCCTATATGAATGCTACACGATGGGCTTTATATGATGCTATTAAAAGAACATATCCAAATGTCAAAATGACTTATGGTTATATTACAAAATATAACCGGATTCAAGCCGGTCTTCCAAAAGCACATCATATTGACGCCAAATGCATCACTGGTTTTGCAACTGTTCCATCTACGAGTCAAACAGTTGTTAAAGTGAAAATGCGACGGCATAATCGTCAATTACACCGTGCAACCTTCAGTAAAGGTCATGTACGTAAAGCCGCGAGTCTACCGACAACTGTCTTCGGTTTTCAACTATATGATCTCGTATGTTTTGATAATCATCGTTATTACATTAAAGGTCGTCGAAGTTCAGGAGCATTTGCTCTTGTTTCAGTAGAAGGCTTAAAAAATGAAGAACGAATGTACAAAAAAACTAACATTATTAGCACATACGAATGCTTATTTAACTAACCAATACGTCAATACATAAAACGAACGCTAATAAAAAAGAAAGCTATCAATTTGTAGAAAGGGCGGCCCCAATTTCTCCCCGATTAGAATCGGAGCCCCGGGCCCAGTATTATGGAAAATAATTTACAAAAATGGATCGAATTGTATTACGAAACCCCCGAACGAGGGGATGACTTCGTACAATTACGTGATGATATTTATGATGGTGCATACGAACAATATACACCTCCAATTTACCCCACAAGGGAAAAGGTATTCGCCGCACTAGAACTAGTGGCGCCTGAAGACGTGAAGGTTGTTATTATCGGACAAGACCCCTACCACACTCCCGGGCAAGCTCAAGGACTATCCTTTTCCTTGCCTGATGGGGCAAAAACGCAACCAAGTATGCGAAACATCCTAAAAGAGTTGAAAGACGATATTGGTATTGAGCGTGCGTCACAAGACTTGACAGGTTGGGCAAGGCAAGGCGTGTTGTTGCTAAACAGAAGCTTGACCGTCGAAGAAGGAAAACCAAACGGAATGACAGACTCATGGGTGTCGGTCACCGATACACTTGTGGATATCATTGCGGGTTTGCCACAACCCATTATTTTTGTATTATGGGGAAAAAATGCGCAAGAACTTGATACAATTGTTGCAGGACGAAAACCCTATTTGAAATCGGCACACCCGAGCCCGTTTTCGGCCTATCGTGGATTTTTCGGGTCAAAGCCATTTTCTCACATTAATCGATATTTAGAAGAAAATGGTGAGACGCCGATAGATTGGAGCAGATGATGAAAACAATTGATTGCAAAAAATTGTCAACGCAGATTCAAGATGAAATTGCACAGACAACCGCAAAATGTAAGCGTGCACCTCATTTGCTGGTCGTTACAGTCGGCACAGACCCCGCAAGTGAAATCTATGTGCGTAACAAAAAGCGTGTTGCAGAAAAAGTAGGGATTGAAGTCGAACATATCACATTCTCAGAAACCGTTACACAAGAAATTCTTGAAACCTTTATCGAGGTGAAAGGCTACAATCCTGAAATTGACGGTATCTTGGTGCAGTTACCGCTACCCGCACACTTAAATGTGGCAGGAATTATGGATAAAATTCCCAAAGAAAAAGATGTAGACGGGTTTTCGTGGCGTAATCTTGGTCATGCATTAATTGACGGTCCCCACCATATGGCATGTACGCCACAAGCCGTCGTGTTTATCATCAAGCAGATTTACCCGGATTTGAACGGTAAAACGGTAACGGTACTGGGACGAAGTAATATTGTCGGAAAACCACTCGCAGCGGAATTGATTAATGCCGGCGCAACAGTGTCCGTATGTAACAGCGCAACATCCGATGATGTACGAACCACCTTATGTCAACAATCAGACATTGTGGTGAGTGCCACAGGTGTACCAAAAACGGTCGGGTATGACGAACTACAACATACGAAACTTGTGATCGATGTTGGTATCAACAAAATCGGTAACAAAATTGTCGGTGATGTCGACGCTGATAGCTTAGAACAGTATGACTATCAAGGGAATATCACACCTGTTCCCGGAGGTGTCGGGGTATTGACAGTGACGTTTTTAATGGTTAATACATTAAATGCATATCTGCAAACGCAAGAACCCTACCTTTTGCATACGCAAAAGGTCTAAATGGGGCTTTGCCCCAAGCCCCAATCCATTCATGAAAATATTCAGAAAGGATTGGGAGAAAATATGAAGGTGAATTATGGAAAAACTAAACGATTATGAAGTACAATCACCCAATAGCCAACTGACCGGCATTGTGAATGTACTACAAACACTTATTAAACAGGGAGAACTTGACATCTCTCGCAACGGATTGGACACACTGCTGGACACAATTCAATCAGAATTTGTGGAAACATCCCAAAAAAGTGTGGAAAATCAACTACAGTTATGATATAATGGAGCCGTGAAAAATTTTTCACTCACCTACGTGAGTGAAAAGTGAATGGGGCAGATTGCCCCAAGCCCCATATCCTTTTTGAAAATAAATTAAACAAAAACGAGGTAAATATTTTATGAAAAACACAATGAAAACTGCTGCTTTTGGTGCAACTCTTATTGCTGGTGTTGCTGGTGTAAATACTGTCGCTCATGCGGACACAGTTGAAGCTCCACAAGCCACAGAAACTGCAAGCACAGTACAATCAGTACATACAACGCAAGCTGACGTCGATAGCGCTAAACAAAACGTAGAGCAAGCTAAAGACAATGTGAAATTTGTAAACGACAGCTTGGAACAAGCAAAAGCTGATGAAGCGAAAGCCGATACAGCTATCAAAAATGCTCAAGACAACATCAAAGTATCTGAAAATGCGGATGCAATTGTAAAAGAGCAAGACCAAATCATTGCCAAAACCACTACTGAAAAAGCTGGAGTTGATGATGAACTTGTGAATGCAAAAGCTGACACAGCTGAAGCTCAAGGTAATGTAAACAACGCTAAAGCTGACCGTAATGAAGCAAAAGCAGACGTAGCTGAAAAAGAAGCCGAAGTGGCTGAAAAACGAGAAGCGGCTCAAGGCGTGAGTGACGCTGAAGTTCGTACCAACATTGCTAACACTGAAAATGAAATCAAGCAAGTGAAACAAACTGTTGCGCAAAAAGCTGATGAAATTCAAACCGTTGATAACCAAATCAGTGCGAAAAAATCTGAATTGGAAAATTACACACCAGAAACAAAAACAACTACAATCAACCCTGAAGAACGCGGTGCACAACCAAAAGCTTCAGCAGGTGACTATGCTTACAACAAGAACCGCCCAGCAGCAATGGAAAATGTTGATTTCCAAGGTGTTCGTGAAGTTGAACAAGAAATCACTCAAGAGCAATACGACCACTACAAGAAAACTGGTCACTTTGACTATGTAGTGGATAACAAAGCACTCTCAGCGGAATTCCTTTCAATGTTGAATGAACTTCGTCATGCCAATGGAATTTCTGGTGACATCACATTTAATCAAGCTTATTTGGACTATGCAGAAGCACGCGCAAATGAAATGGCTAAAAATGATGTATTGAGCCACAAAACACAATTGCATAACACTGTAACAGACGGTGGTGAAAATGCTGGTGCATATTATGGTTGGGGTGAAGCTATCCGTGTCGAAGGTGGTAAAACAATCTTGAGCATGGATGAAATCACAACACATAAATCATTGGCTTACAAAATGCTCTTGAAATGGTACTCTGACTTCAACAACGCAACAGGTAGCAACTATGGACACCGTCGCTTGTTGTTGACATCAACTGGTAAATACGGTGCTGTTGCCGTAACGACTGTTCCAGGTGATAACACAAGCAGCTACTATGATGTATACGAAACACGTTTCAATGATGGTGGTGAAAGCTCAAACCAATTCTGGGATAACTGGGGAGCATGGGATGAATCAGACGGATTGAACCCACGATTCCACGGACGTAAAATGGTCTTCTTGCCAGAACATCACTTTGTATTTGTCACAAAACAAGTGACTGATAATTCAGGCGTTCTTCGTGTACAATTGAAAGCCTTGGAAGATAAGAAAGTAACACTTGAAGCTGAAAAAGCACAAAGTGAAAACAAACAAGCAACCCTTGTTGCAAAATTGGCTACATTGAAAGCAACATATGAAAATGTTGCATCAAGCAATGAACAAGCAAAACAAGCATATGAGCAAGCTAAACATGAACTTGATGTGTTGAAATCAGATGCACAAGCGAAAGAAGCTGCCCTTGAAAATGCAAATGCTGAACTCCTTGCCTTGACAATGAAAGTAAATCGATTGACAGCTAAATCAACTAAGTTGAATGACCAATTGACACTTGCTAAATCTACACGTGAGAAAGCCCTTCAATTGGCTGGACAATTGGATGCGTTGAAAGCTGAACTCAAACAAGCTGAACAAGACAAGAAAGACGCACAAGAACGTCAAGCATCAGCACAAGCTGGTCTTGTTGACGCTGAAAAACTTCTTGATGAAGCACAAAGCGAATACGCACGTGTACAAAACTTGTTCGAATTGGAACAATTGTTGAACATCAAGAAAGATGGTGACCGTTACACTGGTACTCCTAAAGTAGCACCAACTGAAGCACAAAAACCAAGTTTCGATATCGACGGCTACGTGAAAGCTGAAGAAGCTAAGAAAGCTGAAGAAGCTAAGAAAGCTGAAGAAGCTAAGAAAGCTGAAGAAGCTAAGAAAGCTGAAGAAGCGAAGAAAGCTGAAAAAGCTAAGAAAGCTGAAGAAGCTAAGAAAGCTGAAGAAGCTAAGAAAGCTGAAGAAGCTAAGAAAGCTGAAGAAGCTAAGAAAGCTGAAGAAGCGAAGAAAGCTGAAAAAGCTAAGAAAGCTGACGACGTGAAGAAAGCTGAAAAAGCTAAGAAAGCTGACGACGTGAAGAAAGCTGACGACGTGAAGAAAGCTGACGAAACTAAGAAAGCTGACGAAACTAAGAAAGCTGACGATGTGAAGAAAGCTGACGATGTGAAGAAAGCTGACGATGTGAAGAAAGCTGAAACAGCACAAAGTGTGAAACGTGAAATCTCAAACAAATACTTTGCAAACGAACGTGAATTGCCACACACTGGTGATGCATCATCAATTGCAACAATGGTCACTGGATTCATGAGTGCACTTGGTGCAGCATTCGTTGGACGTAAACGTAAATAACGTCACCAATGACTGAGGAAATTATTTCCTCAGTCTTTTTTTTTGACAGCTTTTTTTTCTAGAAGTTATGTGATATAATAGTGATATAAAGAAAAGGAGGGGTTGAATGGAACCTAATGAATTACAACGTTTAGACGCCCATCGGTTGAGTGACGAAACATACGCAAAATTGCAAGATAACTTAAAAGAACTAGATGTGGAATTACAAAATCGCGCACTTAATGACAACGAGTTGATGACGATTTATAACTTTGGGTATACAACCGTAGAGGACCCGGAAGGAAATGAAATGGCAACAAGTCGAGGACCTGTCATCATGATGCTCGACCCGCAATACAACAACGGGATTTATATCCTACGAAATGAGGACAATGCTTACCTATTGGAAGTCATCAAAGCAAATGATATTGACAAATCAAATTTGATTACGCAAATTACGCAAACGATGGATAATTTGTTATCTCAAGTGAATGTTGGGGATTTAGAAATTTATGACTTGACACAAGTATATGCCCATTTAGTGGTGAATCAAGTGATTGAACCTTTATCAAAACATCTGTTTCCTGAAAACGAATTGAAACAAAAACATTTTATCGATTTGTATCTACCACGTTTTATGGCCAATGCGACACGATATTATATCGGGGATTCGTCATTGACAGAGGAAGCGGTCAATTGTGAACCACATGCAGCTAAATTGATGATTGAAGGTGGCAACGGGTTCATTCCACACCCAGAAGACGGATACACAAACAGTGAGGAAATTAAATGAACAAAGTGAACGAATTAGGAAAAAAATTAAATCCATATAAATCAATTATTTTACTGCTCATTAGTTGGGCATTATACTATGTGATGAATGGTAGCTACATCGCAACATTTGTACCATTTACATTGAACCTGATTGCATGTGGAATGATTTTGTGGGATGGTATTGGTATTATCAAAACCATTTATTACATGCGTGACCGCTTGAAAGCTTGGGTTTATTGGCTTGCACTAGTAGTTTTTGGAAGTATGATGGTGGCACTAGGAGCTGGATTTGTTATGAATGTGGCAACGGTGACAACAAGTATCAACATCTATGAAGGTGCGGAAAATAAGGCCCCACAACAAGGAGTCGTATATGTGACCTACAACCCTGACTGTGAATTTTGTAAAAAAAGTCATAGCAACATGTTACGTGCGGTATCCGCTTATCAACGAGGGCATGTGGAACATGTACAAGTTGTGAACTTGAAACATAAGACAAAACTAGCCGATGAGTTGAATAAACGATTGGACCATTATGGATCAATTGTCAAATTTGATAACAAGGGAACCTTGCACGAAACCATGTACACCATGGGTACCAAAGACGGTGAACCGGTATCGAATACGGCGTCCGACATTTATGACCGTATTGGAAAGGTGGCGACACAGTGATCGACATCTACACCGACGGATCAGCCAACAACACCTATGCCGTATGTGGATATATGGCCTATACCAATCATGTATTGACGGAACAAAAAACCAAACGGTTGGCAAACGTTTCTGCTAACTTGGCAGAAATGCTTGCCATTTTAATGGCTTTGACGGACTATCCTTCACAAGCTCTACGTATTTATACTGATTCGGAATATGTCGTCAAAACCATCAGTGGCGAATACAAGCCAAAAAAATATGTTGATTTGTGGAAAACTACGAAACAACTTATTCAAGAAAGTGGAACTCAAGTAACACATGTGCGGGCGCATAACAAGAATGACCGCAATAATCAAATTGACAAATTAGTAAGAACAACATTAAGGAAGGGTAATGACAACTAATGTTAGGTAGAACACATAAAGCTTTTGGTGTGGCAACCATGAGCGGGGTTGGTCTATTGTACCAACAAACAACACAACAAACTTTGCCACAAATGTTTTTGGATTCGGCACAAACACAACCATTTAGTAGTATGGGTGGCTTATTTGTCGCAATCGTACTACTATTTGGGACATTAATGGGTGCTAGTTACCCAGACATCGACCAAGAATTGCCCATCAAACACCGTGGGGTGACCCATACATTGTGGGGCGTGGGGATTGTCGTAGCATTTGCCGGTTGGTCGTATATCGCACAACCAATGGGAACAACATGGACATCCCTATTTTTATTGCCACTGTTAACTGGCTTTGCAACAGGATATCTGAGCCACTTGGTTGCTGATGCGTTTTCAACAGCAGGAATTGCATGGTTCTATCCATTGCAACAATATCGATCCTATGGAAACGGTGCAGAAGTTGTTAAAGGTCACCGCTTTATTTTTCAACCAATTTACAAAGTTGGACAAAAGTTCTTCGGTATTCCCGGAAGCCTCATCTGGTGGACCATTGCAGTTGTGACAACACTCACTTGGCTACTCACCATCAAGTAAAGGATAACAATATGAATCGAAAACAACTCAAGCAAGCAAAAGCTGTTGCTCGCAAGGAACTACTCAAGCGACCGGGTGTTTTGTTTGCATCAAGCATTAGGACGATTTCCATCGTGTGTCTTGTGGCGTCACTCTACCTCTTGGCTCGAAGTTTAAACTTCGACGCGGAACACTGGGACTATGGGGCAAAAACAACGCCAGTTACCGACTATTTAATGGTTATTGCCTTAAGTATATTTGGTGAGTGGTGTGGTGATTACTTTTTGGACCAAAGCATCTACAGCCAGCAAATGATTCCCTTTTCGGTATATGTGAAGCGAGGGAGCAGACGATTATTTTATCCTGCCCTATCTATTATTGGTATGGTGTTAGTAAAAGTGACACATGCTCCTGAAATTCTAGGAAACATGTGGTTCATCTTGATGGTGATTACTTATTTTAGTATCCGTCTTTCTGAGGTTGGCATCACCAGTGCTTATTTGCGAACATGGAACTATCGACAAGCAATCAAAGACACGCGTCCCCAAGGACCAAGAGCTTGGTTGCAGGTTGTGCGCTTTCATTTCAGCTTCCTCTTGTGGGACGTGGCAAATATTGTCCTTATGGGTATTCCGGGAATGATCTCCATCCCATACAAACGAATGACGGAACGAGTGCTATATGAACCTGCGATGCTTGCTGAAAAACAAGAACTATGATACAATAAATAGAAAGGAAAAATAATGTTAACAAAAATGCGTATCCAGTGTTCAGGACAACTTCCTGAACCAACGAATACAATTGCATTTCGTATGACGGACGGAACTGTTCGAGAAATCACATTTGATAAAGTATCTGTCAATACAGATAATGGAACAACCCTTGTATTTGAATGTGAGCCACAAGATTTTAAACCGTGGCGAATGGAAGCAATTCTGACACAAATTCCCGGACTTGGTGAATACACAGGAATCAGCTTCACTACCGAACGATATTTCGTCATTTTGACAGATGAAATGCTTGAACAAATGAATAAAACTATCTGCGAGGTAAACTAATGACGACCTATCATGTTGGCGGATTATATCCGTTTAACAAATGTAAAACACTCAAAGAAGCTGTAGAAAAAGCTAAATACGATGATGTAATTGAAATTCATCGAACCCTTGATGAATCGGTCACCATCAAAAAGCCATTGACCATCAAAGGAAATGGGAATGTCTGGAACGTTGAGCCCGGAACCGTAGGTTTACAACTAGAGAGTCAAGTCATTTTGGATGGATTGACCTTCAAAGTTGGATCACGTGCCAATGGGTTGGTCATCCATGATAAAGTTACAATGTCAAATGTAAATGTATCAATTGATGGGCCGGTTACAGCCTTTTATCCAGTTGTCTGGGTGAAATCAGGTCAGAATCATACCATGACCAACTGCACACTTACAAAAGTTGTAGTGGATGAAGACGCGTCAATCACGTTGAATGATTCGAATGTATATTCATATTATGGTAAAGACATTGAAACGGACGAACGAAACGAATGTTCCTTGTTTGCTGGTGATACCGTTGTAAATGGTGGACATATTGCATCCACAACCTTTTATAATGTTGACATGAAAAATGTTGAAATTGGGCAATATGTACGTGTACAAGACGCGTCTTTGAACAAGGTTGTCTTGACGGAACAAATTCCAGAAAAAGTCAGCAAGTTTCAAATGACTCAACGGCAACATAAAAAGGAACCGGAGCATGGTCCATTATCCGTTTTAACCAATAACAATTATCATGTGTATGGAACTGGTAATATTCAGATTGATGCATATAAAGTGGAACAGGCGTCTGAAGCTGTCGGTTTTTACTTCTCAGGAGCCAATGTGAATGTGACAAATGTACACAACACTGAGCAAACCATCAAACATAATGCCTATAAATCATCATTATCGTTTAAAGACGTTGAAGATCAAAACTATTGGTATGTAGACGATACTACCACACAATTGGTACGCAGTGACATCAACACCAACTCTGTTACCAAAACAGCTATGGAACAATTAGATGAATTAATTGGACTGGGAAATGTGAAACAACAGTTACGCAGTTTGTTGAACAGTATTAAGGTGGGTGGAAACAAAGGTTTTTCAAACCACATGATCTTTGCTGGTGAAGCAGGTACTGGTAAAACCACGGTAGCAAAACTCGTTGCACAAGCTTTATTTGAAGTGGGTGCAATCCCAGAAAACAAATGTACATTTGCAACGAATGATACCCTCATTGAAGGATATGTAGGACAAACGGCAAAAAATGTTGCGAGGGTATTAGATGAGGCCCTTGGTGGTGTGCTATTTATTGATGAAGCATATCAACTAGCCGTCAAAAAAGGAGAAAACACATTTAATGATGAAGCAATTGCAGTCCTCATTCGTTATATGGAAGACCATCGAGATGATTTAGTTGTCATTGCTGCCGGTTACTCGAAAGAAATGCGTGAGTTTCTCGCATCCAATACCGGTTTGTCACGACGGTTCCAATGGATCGAGTTTGATGACTATACACCTGATGAAATGGCCCAAATTTTCGAGTTAATGCGTAAGCAACATGATGACCAATATGCCTCAGATGTAGATCCGCGTATTATCCGACCATTATTTGCTAAATTGGTTGAATTAAATTTGGCACATCCTGATGCAAATGGTCGCGTCACAAACGGAGGGAACGGTGGTTTGGTTCGAAACGTTTATCAACGAATCACTCTTGCCAAAAATGACCGCTTCGTTCAAGACGGTGGCGAATTGACCATCACAAAAGCCGATATCGTAAAAGGATTTGAGGCCGAAATGAAACAAACACTACAAAAGAAAGGGAGTTAATGCGTAGTGAAAAATAAAATTAAACAACGCATTCTTGAGTCCTTGTCATGGTCGGAAGAAACATTGAATCAACTCATTTTTGCGACACCAGATACGGCACTACATGACCCGTTCCTTTACACAAATATGGAACGACTCATTGATGAGCTTCATGCATTTAAACTCGAACAGGACAAAGACCCGAGCAAATTGCTAGTCGTGGACCCCGATTATGATACCGATGGTATTATGTCAGCGGCCGTATTGACCGCTGCACTATCCTTGTTTAATATCAATCACCGAGTTTATATTCCATCCATGCAGGACGGATACGGATTGAGTCCAAAAGCTGTTGATGATATGTTAAACACCTATAGTGACGTATCCCTCATTTTGACCGCAGATAATGGAACAAACGCGTTTGATGGTATAGACTATGCTAACAGTAAAGGGATTAAAGTCCTCGTTACGGATCACCACTTAGGTTCAACTCAGGTAGCGAACGCAGACGTCGTTGTAAACCCAAATGTACCAACGGATTTCTATCCGTTTAAGGGTAATGCAGGGGCAACAGTTGCTTGGAAAACCATGACAGCCTATGCAAATAAATACGCACCACAATGGAAGAAAGATATTTATCGATTAGTTGTTTTTGCAGGGATTGCAAACGTTGCCGATGTCATGCCGATTTTGGATGAAAATCATTTCATGGTGAAAGAAGCCGTCATGACCTTGAACAAAGTTCAAGAAGGAAATCGGCTTCCTAAAACAGGTGTGCCGGGCTATGATAATGTCATGGACGGACTATATGATTTGGTCACAGACATGCAACAAATTCGTAATGAAAAGCGAAAAGCGGAAGGTAAGAAGCCATCCTATTTACCGACTGATGAACAGTTGATTGGTTGGTACATTTCGCCATTGCTAAACGCACCGCGACGAGTAGTCGGAACGCCAACCACAGCCTTCAAAGGCTTGATGCATGCCGATCCAAATGTACGTGAAGCGAATATTCGTGAATTAACGCGTCAAAATGAATTGAAATCACAATTACGTGATGAGGCGATTGCTTCTGTTGACCCAGAAACACTTGGAACTTATTCCAACGTTATCACCGTAAACGCACCACATGGTATTGCTGGTTTGGTAGCTGGGTCCTTTGCTGGTAGAATGCAAAAAGCGACAATTGTGTTTGCTTTTGATCCGAGACTATCCGATGACAAAATTATTTCAGGTAGTGCTCGTTCAACCGAAATGGCACCTCTACCAATGATCATTGAACGAATTGAACAGTTACGTCCAGGGACCGTCGTAGGGGGTGGTGGACACGCACAAGCAGCTGGATATGCGATTCGAAAAGGTGACCTCGAAACCTTTAGAGAACTATTTGACCAGGCGACAGCTGATGTCTTGAAAGAAGTTATGTCTCAGCTCGATTCGATGCCTACGGAAATCGTACCAATGAATCGAATGACATTTGCCTTCACAGATGGAGAAGATACAGACGAAACATTGCGTTACAATATATCATCTGATATGAATCTTGCGCAAAATGTAATGGACGTGTTAAACTTCTTTGATGAGCTAAAACCATTCGGTAAAGGTTTTGAAGCAGAAACGAAATTCACATTTTTGCTCGACCCCTTTGCCATTCAAGAATACAACTATAACCCGAATTTCTGGAAAACATTTAAAGCGGAAATTTATGGCGTTGAAGTGCTCACATTCGATACCGAGTTGGCACATCGGTTAAAAACCCGAATCGAAGAAGGAAATGACGGGCTTATTGTGTGCAAGTGTGAATTAAAACGAAACGAATTTATGGGACGTGTCAAACCACAAATGGTCCTATCATTGTCAGATTAGAAAGGCTCTTTATGAACAAGAATGATGAACAAATTTTAGTAGTGAAACGAGACCAATTTTTACCACGCAAAGTGCAAGGGTATCGTACACTGCACGAATTTGCACCATATTTAGAATTAATGTTGCGAAACATCGAAGTAAAACGTCGCGGAGATATGGAACAAGACCCAACCTATAAGCAATTGGTCTCCTACGTCATTGTGAAAAATGCCAAAGGCGAAATCTTGGTTTACCGACGATTAACCGGAGGGGGAGAAAACCGACTACATGGACTCGCGTCCGTAGGTGTGGGAGGTCATATGAACCCTGTAGAAGGGCTATCAGGTGACAAATTATTACTTGAAAATACCTATCGGGAACTAGAAGAAGAAATCGGTGTACGACCACTTCAGCTCGGTCTAGTTGGTGTTGTCAACGATGATTCCAACGACGTCGGAAAAGTTCATATTGGTCTGATTTATGTGGCAGATATCGGTGGGCAAGAAATCAATGTGACCGAAACAGATACCTTATCTGTAAAATTTGAACAAGAATTAGACGGATATACATTCGAAACCTGGTCACAAATTTTACGTGAAGCAGGTGTTGTGTGATGAGAAACGTATTTGAAAAACTGCGAATTCCGCTATCCATCTGCTTACTTGTCGTAGGTGTTTGCTTGCTCTTGGTAAACCCAACAAAACACCACGTGATGAAGGAACAAGCCAAAGAGGTAAAAACTGAACTCAAACACCTAACACCAAAAGAAGTGAAAAAAGCGGAAGAGGCACCGACAACCTATGACTATGCCGCTGTCTCATCCATTTCACTCGAATCAGTATTAGCAGCGCAACAAAACAAAGCCAAGGCTCCAATGATTGGTGAAATTTCAGTACCTGATTTAGGTATCAACTTACCAATTGTCAAGGGGGTGACGGATCAAAATTTGTTAATTGGTGCAGCGACGATGAAGCCTGATCAAAAAATGGGTGCAGGAAATTACACCCTTGCTAGTCATTATTCAAATGCCTATGGTGAGACCTTGTTGTTTTCACCACTACTCCGGGCAAAACCCGGTATGCAAGTTTATTTGACCGACTTGGAAAATGTTTACGTCTACACAATCGACACAATCACAAATGTATCACCTAAAGAAGTGAGCGTATTAAATGAGACGGGCGAAAACATTATTACCTTGGTAACATGTACGGACATTTCTGCACAACAACGACACATTGTACGTGGTACACTAACGACCATCGAATCCGTAAAGGATGCCGGCGATAAGTATAACCACGTGTTTGAATCAAACTTTAAGACCTATTAGGAGTAGCGGGTTCGACTCCCGCTATTTTTTTAAAAACATTAATAAAGAAAGCGAAACCAAAATGAATTTTACACTACCACTATTAACCTTTATTTGGATTGTAACAGGACAACCGATTGAACAAGTAAAACATCCAAAACCCACACCGAAAGTGACGGCTGTGGCAAAACAACAAAAAGCAAAGCACCAAGAAGTGAAAGCACAACCAACAGCGCAAGTGACACATGTGAACATGCTTGAAGTGAATGGTCGTCTGATTCCTGTTGGTACCTTACAGGCACGCAACCTCTTCATTGAATCAGCCGAAACCTTACAAGCCTATATCGACCAAGGTTTAGTTGGACAGGCTTGGTATGAATTGGACAACCACGATGGTCGCGTTACCTATATGGCAGGACACAATCCTGGAGTATTTTCACCGCTTGCTCAATATGCTCAAGTTGGTAGGACCTTCCGTGTATGGGATAAGAATGGTACCGTACGAACCTATCGTTTTGATAATGTATATGAAACCTCAATGTACGCACGTGAAGAAGAAAATGTAAATGATGAAGTTGTCAACTACATGCACCAACACATGGAAGACCACGAAGGAATTATTCTTCAGTGGTGCCGGTCTGAACGTGGTGTCATGCAAGTATGGCTAGCGAGCCCAGTAGATTAAAAAAAAACAAGGAAATTATCCTTGTTTTTTATTTTGCAAACTCTGATACTCGGTCACATAGCTCTTTAGTGAGGTCAGATACGGATTGAAGGAACTCCTGCATGTCTGACTCGCTAATTTCACCACCAGATGCTTTTGAGGTGATACGGTCCAAATCACTTTGAGCTACTTGATAAACAGGAGGCATTGTCGGTTTAGGAGCCTCTGCCACCTGAGTTACACTAGTAGATGTTTCACTGTTTGGTGCATCATTCACATTTGATGGATTTGGTGCACTGGTAGCTGTAACATCAGGCTCTGGATGAGAAGCTTTTTGAGTAGTAGTCGTAACATCAGGCTCTGGATGAGAAGCTTCTTGGATGGCTTTCATGCGGTTTTCGCGTTCAGCGAGGTTTTCACGGTAATCCAATTGCCACTGAGCGTCACCGTTTGTTCGGTTAGCGCGTGTACCATCTAATTTATATGGGTTTGGCGGTGTGGCTTGAGCAAGCGGGAATAATTCCGCCGCCTTACCAAAAGTCAAATCCATATCTTTAAACTCAATTTGTTTACGTGACAAGGCTAATAAGGCATCGTCCAAACCTTTTTGAGCAGGATCCCATGACATGATACGTGTAGGGGCTTTTTGACCCATAATGCGCTCTGCATCATGGATACCTTTGGCTACATTTCGGTTATAACGACCATCAGCGTCCATTGCGATGACTGTATCTGTCACATTTTTCGTATCGAAGATAGCCGGGGCTGATTGGATAAATGCTTTACTAACACCCGGAACTTGGGCAACAATAAGACCTTTGTTCGGGTCACCAGTAATGGCATTGGTCACTTCAGCAACGTCCGGATGGTTGAGATATTTAGCTACAATTTGACCTTTGAGGGCACCTTCGACGACAAGTAGGGTATATTCATCTGTACCTTTTGGTTCTCGAACGGGAATGAAACCAGCTTCACTAGGTGAGACAAGTTTGGGTACATCAATACCACCCTTAATAGCCGTACCAATCATATTACCAGGCGCTGGCCATGCATATTTTGAATTGGGAACCACTTTCATAGTGTCAATAAGTTCAGGGATTTTATATCCACGTTCCTCGAGGATTGGTTTGAGGTCACCTTTGATTGGGATTTCAAATTGGCCTTTGACGTCTTCAAAGACGGCACGTGTGTTGTTTGCCTCAACAGCATGAAGTTCAGATTTAGTGCCGTCTTCGAGTTCAAACAAGTATCGACGTGTTTTTTTATCGAAGAACTCACTGTTCATAATCGAAACACCGTCTTCGGCTTTGGCTTGAACTTTGAGGTTGTAAGCTGTCACATCAGAACCGACTTGGAATTTAGCCATATCACCATTTTTATTTACCATAGGGATAATGTAACCACTATCCATTGTGGTTAGTGATAAGGCACCTTGTCCAACGAGTGTATCACCGATGTAGAATGAGTCAGTTGTACGACGAGCTTTCACACCGGGCATACCAACCATGTCATCACCCATCAAGGTAGGAATCAGTTGTTTATTTTTTCGAAGGGAGAAAAAGTTTTGTACATCTTTCTTGTCAAGACCTCGACTAGGGTTTTCGAGAATGGCTAAGTGGTTTTCACCATAGCCTCCTGAATTGAGACCGTTAATAGCTCCCAAATTTGACCACACACCGGCTTGGTGATGTTGCCAAGCGTCATTGGATTCAAAACTTTGATATTTGTCAATGATTTCTTGATTGCTTGGCGCATATGGTTGACCCTCATCAAAGCGAGCGTTCAACTGATAAATTTGTTTATTAAATCGGGTAATCGCTGGTGCTTGGTGGGATGAAGCCACACGACCCACTTCACTAGAACAGATATCAAGGGTTTTGCGAGACACTTGTGAATCAGGTTGAAGAACAGCTGGGTCATACGTCAGTGCGATATAATCAAATTCAGAAATTTCAGCGGCTCGATGTAAATCACGTTTGAACAACTTCCACGATTGGGTTGTATTAATATTAAATTCATTAGGATTGGATTCATTACGACTCGATGGTTTATCGGTCAATTTAATAATTAAAGGGTTTTTATAGTCCATAATTTCCTCCGTGTTTTCTAGTCACTATTAGGATACCATATTTTTGAAAAAAAATCAGCAAAAAGAAATTTTCAGCTTGCGGATTTGGTAAGTTTGTGATATACTAGTGGTAGAAACAAAGAAAGGTAACGATTATGTTAAAAACACGAGCAAGGTTTATCGCACTATATGGTGTGACAAAATTATTAAATGGATTACGCAAAATCCTGATAGCTGTATCATGCGGGGTATTATCAGCCCTTTATATTGTCATTGTGTCAAAGGCCTTAAAGGACATACCACGCGAAACGATCGACATGATTCACCTACTACCAATCTCCCTATTTTGGTTGGTCTATTCAGTCGGAAATATTGTATATACAGCTGTAACAGGCAATAATGATTACTTAAAACGGGCCATCTATTTCTTAGTTGGATATGTGTCACTAGTTGCCGGACTAATTGAGTTCCGACATATTACAGTGGCAAGTATGCCGGACACTTTCGGATATGTGCTTGAAGTGCTCTTCGTCTTGGTCTTACTTGGGTACATTGGTAAAAAAATGGCAAAAGCTTACCTTAAAACCATTATTGATGGCGAGTTTGATATAGCCCGCTATCAGAACCTACGAAAACGAGGAATTAAACCAAATGACCTCGAACAGTTGGAATCCATTTTCATCAAACCGGAATATCAAAAACTATTCTTTATTATGGGCTATGATGATATGAGCCATACATCACAACTCCATCGATACACACAAAATGTATTAGTGATCGGATTTGATGTCTTTGGTGACCGCGGAGGAATGAAAGTATTGGAATATGAAATTCCGAACGAAAGAATGAGCGCTCCGCTAGTAGCAAAACGCACTACTAGCGACATCACCGAACCACTCACAAATGAATGTGAAGGCCAAAGAAAAGCTCCAAAATATCGAAAACGAAAACCACGTAAACGCGTGAGAAATAAAACAAGACATTAAGAGACGCTTCTAGCGTCTCCTTTTAATAGAAAGGGAAGAAAATGTTACGAACCTCAAACAGATGGAAACGCATTTTGAAATGGACAGTTATCTGTGGTGGACTATGTGGGTTGTTAGGATTATCCGCGGGGTTATTCTATATCGATCACACACTCAAAACCCTACCGCCAATTGACGCAGTATATCTGAATACCTATGGTACAACTCAAATTACTGATAAAAACGGTGATATCATTTACGAAGACACTGATAAATTAGTCAAATCAGCAACCTATGACGAACTCCCATCCCTGTACACCAAAGGCCTAGTAGCGGTTGAAGACGCTAAGTTTTGGACAAGTAAGGGCTATTCCGTCACAGGTATGTTAAACGGTTTGCTGGGTCGACGTGGTGGATCCACGATTGAACAACAGTTGATTAAAAATACCTATTATAATGGAGGTGTGGGATACAAAACCATCACGCGCAAAATTCATGAAGTATTTTTAGCCAAACAAATGGATGAAAATATCAAGAAAAAAGATATTCTCACCTATTATATCAACAAGTTGGAATTGGGTGAAAACACCGTTGGAGCCAAAGCTGCTATGATTGCTTATTTCAACAAGACACCGGAACAACTAAAAGAAACAACACCGGAAAATATTGCGCAACTCGCCTATATTGTCGGATTAGGACAGGCGCCAACAAGTTATGATCTTTATTTGAGTGATAAAGGAATCGGACGGACAAAAATTGTCCTAGGTGTATGGTTGGACGCAAAACTCATCACAAAAAGCCAATATAAAGAGGCCCTAAAAGTTGATTTGAAGCAAACCTTAGCGCCACGATATCACTGGCAAGAAGCTCAAAAAGCAACCAATGCTGAGTACCAAGAATATACATCACAAGTATTGAATGAAGTAAAAGAACTTGGGTATGACACCAAAACAACAACACTCCATATCAAATCCTATTTGGATAAGGATTTATACAAACAAATTCAGGACACAGTAAATAGTGGTCAATATTTGGATGACAATTTGCAAGTCGGCGTAGCCGTTATGAATGCTGACGGTGTTGTGGTTGGTATGGTTGGTGGGCGCGGGACATCCGAATGGAACCACGCCACCCAGCAAACACGCTCGTCGGGGTCCTCGATGAAACCATTCACCGCCTACGGACCTTTATTCCAATATTTCGGGGACAAGTACAATACAGCTTCTCGATTTGATACAAGTCCTTATGTTTATCCCGGTACCAACTTTGCGATGAAAAACTATGGCGGGGCTGTATATGGAATGCTTGACGCACAACAAGCTTTAAGGTGGAGTTTAAATACCCCAGTTGCCCGTATTGATGATGAAATCCTCGGTAGCAACCGTATGAAGACCTTCTTGAGTGGACTCGACTTAGACGTCAAAGATACCTATTCTGCTAACGATGGTATCGGATTAAATATTTCGCCACTACAAGCAGCGGCCGCTTACAACGCAATCAACAATGGAGGGGTATACACAAAACCTCGCTTTGTCGATACCATTACCTTTGTAGATGGGACAACGAAAAAAGTTGAACCACGACGTAGACGAGCTATGAATGAATCAGTAGCCTATGTGTTGACACAAATGCTTCGTGGGGTACCAAAAGACCAAATCGGATCAGCACCCGCAGCAAATATACCACAATATAGCGGATATGCCGGTAAAACAGGATCTGTCGCATTTGGGGACGGTGTCAATAATAACTATACATACGGTCCCGGTGGATCTGACGTGTGGTATGACTCCATCACAAATGGTGGATATAGTGTATCTGTCTGGATGGGATATGATTCACCAAATTCGGACCCACAAATTCCTGATACCTTTAAAGGACAACAAGCACTTGGAAAATCGCTACAGTTATTGTTAAATGGGGGACGTGACGTTCCAAATTGGGCACAACCAGCCAACGTTAAATTGTTGTCAGGAAGCGATTTATCAGCTTATTATGCAGTGACAGACGCGGGTGATGTGAACAATAACCTCGGAAATATCATCTCAGATCTCCCTGATGTACCAAGTATCAAATCAATGACACCGGAAACAAAAGCAGAAAAAGATTGGTATGACAAATTAACCAAACGCGAAAAAGCGTTATATGACGCTTATAAGAAAAATCCTGCTTCATTTGAAAACAATGGTGTCTTGAGTGATGAAGTGTACAAATTGATTAATGGAAAGGAGTAGAGCATGACAATCACAGAAGGACGCATGTCCCGATATAAAAAGAAAAAGGAACATCAAAAGAAAGTTGTTGGAACAACTTTTGGAACCTTATTAATTCTTGGGGTTTTGACCAGTGCTATCCTTGTATTTTCCATTGTACGTTTGTACATCGGTACAAAAAACTGGAACAATAGTATGAAGCACTTGAATATGTCAGCAATCGCACCTGAATATGTATCCGATTATCCATCAGCTGAGAAGCAACAATACATCGAAATGTCTGAAAAAGTAGCTTCAACGAATACTAAAATCGAAAAAGAGCTGACGCTCCCGAAGAGTACAGACGAAGTTTTGAAACAAGCTGATGAGTTTGTGAAGTCCAAGAACCTCAAGTCAGGAACCTTGGTTGATGCTACCGCGCGACTTCACTTATACCGAAACTACTTTGGGTTTGTTGAACATTACACACAACAAATTGACACCAAAACGCTACGTGACTTAATCAGTGAACTCAATCGTGAAGTATTGGAACACGATCGTAATGCAGACAAAGAAATGGTAGCTAAACTAAATAAAATTGTGGATGAATATGAAGCCTTGCGTAATGTGCTTGTATCCGTCATTCCTGAGTACGGTACAGTGAAAGGAGATACCTTGAGTGTCCCAGGTTCCGTACGAAATTTGGATGATTTGAAAACGCAACTAGAAACTGTAAAACAGTTTCCACAGATGGCTGAATTATTGAAAGCAGTAAACGCTGAAGGTGGTAAAGTTTTACGGAATAATAAAGTATTAGCGGAACAAAAATCATATAAGGACTTCAAATCATTAGTGTCTGAACTAGACGGATTATATGTGAAACGAAGTGATGTGAAAACCTATGAGGATGTTGTCAAAAATGGCTGGTCAGTAGACGGAATTCACAAAAATGAAGACAAAGTCATTGAAATAGTGTATAATGGAAAGAGAGTGGGAGATTCCGAATGGATTAGAATTGATGCGAAGCCAGAGATCCTCATGGAAAACTCATGGACAGTTCCAAGCACTACCGAAACCAGTTCATCGGAACGAACATCAACAAGTTCAAGTAGAACTTCAACAACTTCGACAACCAGAAACGAATCAACCACGCAACCGAGTTTGACTGAGCCATCAGAAAATCAACAAACTCGCGATTAGAAAGGTGCATATGATTCTCCTCTATATTATTGCAATCTCATCCATTATCGGGTTGGTCACAGGAATCATCAAAGGAGTGGTTCACCATTTATTTGGTGGAATTATCACGTTCCTCATCTTATCCTTGTGTGTGTTCGCTTGGTATAACAAGGTAGAAACACCACAACAGTTGATGGACAAGTTACATGAGGTGTTACCCAAAAGTGAGAGAACTTCTCAACCCACTGAATCTGCTCCACCTGTGGGAAATCCTAACAACAATGGCGACCAGCCTGTTCCAAGCACTAATGAGCCTACTTCAAATGATAACCAACCTGTTACCGAACATCAGATCTTAACAGGTAATGAACCATCATCGACCACCGTCGGAAGTGTAAATTATGGAGCAACATTCGTACTAGGTGATTTGGATAGTCTTAAGCGAGCAACCTTTGCGCATATTCGGGTCAAGGACTCACAAGAGCCCGATCGAAATGGTGTGAAGCGCCCACAACGAATCCTCACAAACCCAGCCGGTTGGACAAATCCAAATAAGACGAATGACCGTACCCATCTTGTCGGATATCAATTTTCCGGAGTAAACGATGATCCACGAAACTTGGTGACTGCAACTGCTTATTTAAACAGAGGTGTGAAAAAGAAGGGTTCAAATGACAAAAATCCTGATGGTATGTTATTTTATGAACAACAATTGGACAAATGGATGCGTCAAAACCCGGATAGTTCGCTCGACTTGTACGTTGCACCAAATTATCAAGGTGACCAATTGGTACCGGTAAGTGTCACAATGACCTGGGTCGGAGTATCTCCTAATGGGGAATTAGTCCCTATCGAAACCGGTGGACACTCAGAAGCGTCAGGGGACTTCCGCACGGTTACATTAGAAAACAAATGATATTCATCATTTGTTTTCTTTTTTTTCGCCCATCGCATACGCGATGGGCGACATTTAATGGGGCTTCGCCCCAATCCCCTTTTCTCTCACGAAATCATAACAACACTTTATACAGATTAAAATAAAATGAAAGGAAAATTTAACTAATGGCAACATTCGCAGAAATTCTTGCGAATCCAACTCATAATCAATCCGAAACGGACAAGATTAATCAAACACTTATTCAAACTGGAGGTGACATGAATGGATTTAATTGCAGAAATTATCAAACGAAAGAACGCAACACCGACTGATGCATTAGATATCATCAAACAATTAATCACGGACATCATCACCTATGAAAAATTGGCACAAAATAAGCGATTTCAAGATATTCAAAACCCAGTCGTGGCAAAACGGTGTCCAAACTTACATAAAGCAACAACCGAAACAGGCTATGAATCAGCACTGTTACGTGAATTATTACCTGTCCTTATCAGTTTTACCAACAGGTCATATACCACTTTGGAACTAGAAGAACGAACGAAACGTGAAGAAATTTTAGACGCTAGTTATTCTATCCATTTGACCGTTCAAGACGGTGCACGATACACGGACGATGATGAAAATCAATTAGTATTGCGTGAACCAAACATTGAGGACCCAACTCGTTATGACTATTTGGTCATTAAAGCGACTGGGCAGGACGTGCACGCTTATATGTTTCGAGCGATTGGAGCAAGTACAAATGTCACGATCGAGCCGGTCGTGGTTAGTCAAAATGGTGATACAATCGGTATCAATTCATATTCACGACTAGGTAATAATGACTATCCATTCGGACGTATTAACGATAAACCAATCCGAATCATTAACGGATATATGTATGTTAATGACCAACCGTTCATGCTAGAATCGACCGTACTTGCACTTAAAACGGATATCGAGGACATTGCAGAGTATTTACTCAGCGTATACCAAGAAGGGAAAAATAATGGAAGTAGTAGATAAAGTACCTGAGCAAGTAAAGGAAAATATCCATGAACAGGCATTGGAAAAACTGGCACGGCGAGAAAAACGAGCCTATCACGTAGGGATGCATACTACAAATATGAAAATTATGGGTGAAGTTCGTAAAACAATTATTCCATCCATGGACTTATATATTTCTGATGTAACAAACAAAGGCGTTATATCAAGTCACATTGAGTATAGAATATCATACAACAATACCACTATGCCGTTCGGTCACGTATATGGACAAAGTGGTTGTTTGTGTTTGGGGAATATCCCAGTCCCTCCATTTGTAGATCCACATAATTTAATGGATCCACTAGAAACCTTGTTTCTGTATAACGACCGAAACATTAATCATGGAGGTGCAAAACTCCCAATTACACCTAAGCAAGATGACGCAGTAAGGCAATTAGCTACGTGTTATAATATTGAAGTAAACACACAGGATTGCCACTATATCGAAAATGACACAGTGTGGGATTTGTGTGCACAATTATTAGAAAAATATAACATTTTTGACGCATTTTCGATTGCAGACAAATTATTTACAATTGTATTTGAAAGGGAAAAATAATGACAGAAACATTACCACACGTATCAAAGTTTCCGACGGGTGACATATACCGCAATATGTTTGGTGATAACATCAACTATCAAACCTTCGAACGCGATGGAAATCCGGAAGTGTATAGAGTGACCCACCAATCATGGGGTCGTGAACAACGAGCTGAGTACTACCCAGAAACCGGAGAATTGCGTGTCGATGGATATTATGCCAACTTGGACACGTTCATATTCAAAGAATTGTTTGAGGAATTAGATATTGATGATTATCAAGCATTGATGACATGGGCATTAGGTTATTTTCGGGAAGCGCCATCCGCTTCAAATTGGACTGAAGTCAAAAGCCTTGATAAATTTTGTAAAAAATTATGGACACGATTGTCCACCAAATCAGGGCGTGTTCGTGATTTACCCCTTGCCTATATTACGTGGAAAAATGCATTAGAAGCGAATCTTCTCGTATACCGTCGATCAGATGTTGATGAATGGATTGAAAAGAGCACCTATTATTGTGATAACGAAGAGGCTGTTTTATTAGGTAACATCAAACAAGTATGGCGTACCTACTGTGATACCTATGAAAACACACATGAAGTGGTGCTAGAAGGCTTGAATATGCTAGAAACAGCAACAGCTCCAATTTCCATTGTTGTTCCAACATTACAAACAGATTTGATAAAACAAGTAGAGGAGGGCGACGATGCGGAATAAATATGTCAGTTCCTATGTATTTAACAAATTAAAACAAATCCCGTTTATTGAAACGGACGATGGATATTTTACACCAGACCAGCAAAAGCTGGAACCAATTTTTGAAGAAATTGCAGAAGACCATGAAAATTATGAAGAAGTTCGTGATCAATTATATGAACTAAAATTCACAGAAGAAGAATTAGAAGCTCATATGTCATTAGGGCAAACATTAAAAGCCTATTCAGATTGGCGTGACTTATTTGATGAGTATTTGTTGAATGAACTTTATGCAAGTAACACAAAAATTGATGATGAAGACGAATTCGAATATCGTAATGCGTCATCAAAACCCACGGCCCCAACTGACGGGCGTGTTATTCTGAACAAGCGAAATCCGTTTGCGGACGTATCCATCCAAACCCAATCGTTTCTATATCCTGGTTCCAAAGGATTTGAGACATTAGCATTTGCAACAAACAGGCACTTGATTCGTAAAGAAACCGAAGACGGCATTTTTTATGCGGTCGTACCTGGATTTAAAGTAACAAAAACAACAGAACGAGAACAACCTAATACGATTATTGCTAGTGATAGCGTATCGACCAAATTACCTGAACAAGAAGGTGAGAAACGGGTTGTATATCTCAATTAATAAAAATTAAAGGGGGCAACATGTACATTGAAAATCATCAAGACAACGTATTAAAAAACAAAATCGTTTATGAAGACGGTGTGCGATTGTCATATATTGGAACAGTTGAAAGCCGGCAGGTTTACAATCGATATACCGTCATTGTAGCGCGTGATATCAAAATTCCAAAAGACGGACCATATGCACAGGTATCATTTTATGAAGACCATCGAGGGAACATGAACTTCGATGTTTATCCTGTAAATGACGGTGAAGGTTGGGCAACAACGACAACGGATACCGATCAAGATTTGACGAACCATATGATTTCAGAACCTGGCATCGCGGTCATCCCGCAAAGTTTGTTACCTCGGTTTGCTCAATGTGGTCGAATCGCAGAAGCGTTACGCCGATTGATCGAAGAATACCCTGTTTACGGTAAAATTGAACTGGGAAATAAACTCAGCACCATTGCTGACGTTTTGTATCAGCATCCGGAGCGAAAAAAGTATATTGCAAAAATTTTATTCACAGGGTTAAATGCTCGTCAATTAAAAATCATCGCAGAAGAAATTCTGGGAACATTTCCTCACGAACAAGAACTTCAATTGATGACTCACGAGGAACAAGTATCTCACTTCTTGGAATTGGCAAAGCGCGAGCAAGACAATACCGTCGAGCTGGTTGACGACGCGTTCATCGAACGAATGAAACAAAACAAAGCCTATGAATGGATTACCGAGAAATTACATGATGGGGGCTTTGCACTATCAGAAACCCAACAGTTTAATTCATTACAACATGCAGGTTTGATTTTAAATAGTAAGGAACGAGTACTCTATAACTTATCCGATATGGGTGCAGGTAAAACCTTGATGACGGTCGAATCGATCATGTATGCTCAAAAGTTGACGGCACAACATGCCGTCCAAAAACTAGAAAAAACACAATATGAGCAAACTCATTTACGACAATTAATGTTGCCAAACATTAATATTATTGCGCCAACCTTATCCATGAAATCATCATGGTTGAAAACATTCCAATTGTTTGTTCAACTGGATGAAATCAGCGAAAGTGAATATGCATACGTCATCCAAGAAGGTGACTATGAATTCCATGGAAAAATTTATCTGGCTGGGTTTACTGTGCGAAGTAATGCCATTCATGTGAATACCATGTTACCACCAGCTTTGACTGTCGATTCCGACTATTTAATTATTGATGAAATTCACCAATTAGTTACGCGAACCATTAGTGCAAATAAATTTATTCAAAAAGTACCGGATGAAACCATTGATGTGTATGAAACCTATCGAACCTTTGTCTTGTCGGGTACCTTAGCCGACTTTACTGTTGAGCAATGGTATAATACCATTCAATTCTTGAACATCCCCGACCAAAAATGGGGTGATCAAGAGCGTACCGCTGCGATGTATAACCGAGCTGTGGAATCACAACGACGCGAGCTAAAGAACGAATTGCAAGAAATGGCACGTGATATCAAAGTCAAACAAGGACGTGAATTTGATCCATCCTTTGTTGGTGATGATTGTTTGACGCCAAAAGATGATGAGAAAAGAAGTGGACGTGAATCCTACTTCTATCGTCGTTATGGCGCAGTGATCATTGATCCATTTTCTGGCGGTGACAATAACTTAGAATATAAACTCACCAAAGGTGAATTTTTGAGTGATGTCGATACGGAAATGCTATCCGTACCAAACTTTGAATTGTTCTACAAAATGGTATCGACATCAGTTGTAACAGCGCAGTCATTGCAAATTGCTACTGAATTGTTCGGAGAGCAAGCAGAGCAACATAAGGCGCAAGTCATTAAGACCACATCACCTCTCAATCAACACGATTTGGATTTGTTGAAGCGCTTGCATAAAATTGTCTCTGATGTGAACATTTACAAATCACGCATGCTTGCAACGAAGATAGCAAACAGCATCCTGAACCTAAATGACGGATTGCAAAATCAAACCATTTATGATGTTTTGAATACAGCAGCTGCAAAAAATGTACGCTTCCTTGAGTATTTGACACAATTGGACGTTAATTTGTTGGAAGAGATTGCGACATCAAATCTGATCCAAAAGCCAAAACTTGAAGATACTGAGAAGTTCAATATTGTGAAGGATATTTTGGAAAAAGAATCAGAAGAAACATTCTTGATTGTGGTAAATACTCCAGAAGTAGCCATTCAACTATCAAAGGCTTTGGGTGTAGAAGCACTTACAAAAGCTCAAATGAAGAACGAATTGGATTATCAGGACGTAATTGATGAATTGTATACAAAACAAAATATTGTCATCGTTCCACAACACATGATCAAGTCATCTTTGGACTTGGTACAGGCAAATCGACTCATCCAATACCAATTAAACACCGAAATTTCTGATATCATTCAGACGCAAAACCGTATTAATCGGATTGGGCAAACTCGAGAAACGAAAGCCTACTATATTGCGACTGACGTATTGCAAGAAAATATTATCGAAATGTTCCTCGAAACCTATCGGAATATTAAAGTGGCCCATAAAGGTATTGTGGAATTGTTTGTCGACCTTGATCAACAAATCGATGTCGTATCTGATTATTTGGCGACCGCCCTCAATCAAAGTCATGTTGAGGAACCTCAAATTGTCAATGAAGAACCATCAAAAGATGAGAATACATTATTGGTATTAGAACATGACGGACAAACAATTGAAGTTACCTTAGATGAAGCGACTTATCAAGAGCGTAGCGGAGAACAAATGATTTGGTACGGTAACAACATCCTAATGAAATTACAAAATGGAGAAACGGGTATTGTCGGAACTACGACAGAAGTTTCCGAAGAACCTGTATTGATCCAACAACAATTAGAACGGAGGGCAGTATGCTAAAACATCCAACCTTGGATAATGTGAGCATTCATCTCGTCGGTGCTGGAGGCACTGGCGGATTTACGTTCACAAACTTAGTTCGATTACTTGCCGGAACGGACACACCTATTCATGTGTACGACGGTGACATCGTTGAACCTAAGAACCTCAAGCGTCAACAATTCGGGCAAAATGACGTTGGAAAAAACAAAGCGGAAGCATTAGTTCAAACGGCAAGTGCGACTATTTTAGACGCACCACCGATTGAAGCCCATCCGGAATATATTTCGGATAGCGATAGTTTCCTTGCTGATATTCTCATCAATTCAGATGATCGCATTCCAATTATCATTTCAGCCGTTGACAATGTAGCCACTCGAAAACTCATCAACGAGGTGCTAAAAGACCTACCATCCTACGTGGCAATTGATTCGGGTAACAACAATCAAGGCGGCCAAGTAGTGTGGACATCAAGTGAATTGGTAACGGATAAGAAAAATCCGTTTGACAATGGAATTTTGACACAATTGGCAAACATGTTTGAGGTGTATCCACATCTTAATGAAATTGAAGACAATAATCCCGGAATTGTCCGGTCCTGCGATGAAGTGGTTGAAAGTGAGCCGCAAGCGATGATGGCAAATTCACGCAACGGAGACATTATTGCAAATATTGTCATGTCATTGATGAATGACAAAGAGCTCGTCGGAAACGTGTATGAGAGCAATCTCGAGGACTTTACTACAAAAGTTCGCACAATTCCGGCGTAAATGGTATAATAAAAGAAAGGACATATTGTGAATCCATTTCAAGAATTTGTTCAAGCCATTCCTGAAACTCACAAGGAATCGAAAAAATGGTCATTGACATCACTTGGAATGTTCGATAACGGACATCCGATTGATTTTGATGAGTATTTACCAATGTTTCGAGTAATTGCGAAATATTTTCGCGAATGGCAAAAAATGGCAAATTTGGAAGCTCAAGTGTTAATCGTCACCAACGATGATTATGAACAACACTATACGCAGTTTCCTATTTTGCCCTATGACGGGGATTTGAAGATTGTTATTCTACCACAATATAACACATCCGCAAATACCATCGTCGATGATACTTATTGGTATCAAACTGTAAAAGGTGTACCTATTATGCGTATCCATTCTCATCACATTTTGGACGCATATCAATCCAAAACAGATTACGACGGATTGAACTCAGGTACACTTGAAGTTGTTTTCGGTCATGTCAATACCGACGTGATTGATGTTGCATATTGGTTAACTCAGTTTTCTGATCCTGCGGTGAAGGGGTCAGTCTTTAAAACACAATTTTCGCTATAATTGAAAGGAACCTATCATGGAAAAATATTTTAACTTTAACAACGAAGAATACATCTTGCCAATCGACCTTGCAGAAGACGGAACAGTGACAATGCAAGCAAACGGACAAGAAATCCGATTTGCAACCGTGCAAGAATTGGCAGAAAACTACGCCATTGCACGAAATGTAGCCACAGAAAACCTCAAAAACTGGACATTGGTAGAAGATGGAGATACCTTCTCATTTGTACTTCGTGCAGCCACAGCTGGGGTAGACTTTTTCCAAGATGACGAAGATGAATATCCTGCTATTTATGCTATCCGATTCGAAAACCCAGATTATGACGATGACTACAATGAAGATGATGACACAAGCTATTATGACCTGACAAGCGACGAGCAACGCACCATCGAATTCATGTATCCAGGTCTTGACGAAGATGATTTGACTGAATTGCTTCGTAGTGACGAAGAACTCATCGAACGTGTACAAAACCTTGCCGCAAACTTTGCAGCCGCAGGGAACGGCAACTTTGAATTGGGTATCGGCCTTGCGGAATTGGTACGTGACATCAATGACGGCGAACTTCCAGACAACCTCACGGATGAAGCAAACCGTCAATTGCAAGTAGCTGTGATTGCACACCGCAATGAATTCCCTGTGATTGAATTGAATGTAACCACACGAATCGGTGAAGATGTTCGTCGCCCAGTGAATGAACCATTCCGCAATACAGAATTGGTCACAAAAGTAGCTGGCAAATACGTGGTTGTGACACGATAATAAAAAAGCCCGAAAGGGCTTTTTTATTTTTCTATTGTTGGAGACTGTTACCGTCTTCTTGTAGATTGAACAACTCATTGATAAGCGCAATATTTTCCTCATCCGAATAGGGAGTTTGAATGATTGGATTATCTGAACGGAATTGTTCAGCACCGTGTGCAAACTCACGAGTTGAATCGACCACAAATGACCGACCAACACCCTCAGAAGCCGTCGCTAAAAACTGTTGCTGAACAGGTGAGAGTTGATTATAGGCTTCTTGAGTTGGGTTCATTGGGCCGTCATGAGTGGCAACAAATGTCGGCAAAGACGCATCATAGTCATCAAGAATAGGTGCAGGTTTTTCAACTCCGAAATAAGGAAGAGTTTCAAGCACTTCTTGAGAGGTGAGAACATCACCATTTCGTTGTTCAGTTGCAGACATTGCAGTTGCAACATCGTCACACGTCGTACCCCAAGACATAAACTCCGAGTCTATCAAGTCTTGGTATGCCTGGTCTGGTAGAGCATCTAGTGCTTCAGCCGTAACATATTGGAATTGACCTTCAACTCCATACAGTTGGTTCATAACACCTTCTGCTAGGTCCTCAGGGTCATTGACGCCGTTCCATTCATCATAGGCGCGGTCATCAATCCAGTCCAACATAAGAGGCGAATTGTTGAGGCGTTCAGCAACACGCTCAACAGCTTGGTCATGATTGAGCAGGTGCTCGATAGTAGTCCAAGTCATAGAAACACCTCCTTACAATTGGATTCCGAGATCCATTGAGTTGATAATGTCATCAATATTGATGTCTTCATAAGCTTCTTGAGTTTCTTGAACGCTTGTTTGTGATGCTTCATAAGAGTTCATCACATCATCAATGATATTTTGTTGGTCATCAACAGGCATTTGAGAGAATTCTTCTGTTTGAGTGATACCATACGCTTCTTGTAATTTTGCCATTTCAAATTGGAAGGCTTCTGCGCGACGAAAGAGTTCGTCCATACGAGAAAGGCGCGCCTCCGCTTGGGCATTATAATCAATCGCCATAATTATAGCTCCTTTATCTTACTTTCTGATTTCTACTAATAGTATATCATAAAGTTGAAAAAGTTGCATGAAAATGAAATCGAAAGGATGGTGATAACAATTACATATCGAATTTTAACAACAGGATCCAAAGGGAACGCGGTTTTGATTGATAACATCCTGATCGATGCAGGATTAACGAAAAAAAAATTAGAACAACTAACATCGTTTGATGATATCGAACATGTATTCATTTCCCATAAGCACTCGGATCATTTTAATAAACCGTTAGTCAGGGCCTTTATTGAAGCCGGAAAAGACGTATATCTACCAGAAGGTGTGCGTGAGAAATTGGACGAAGAAGGTAAACTTGACTGGCGTGACTATGAGAACGTCCACACTATTCCTGAAAACTGCGAATTTGATTGTGGAGAATACCATGTCACAGCATTGGCCCAAAAACATTGGGACATCATTAATTACGCGTATATTTTAACCAAAGGAGACGAACGATATTTATATTCGACAGATTTAGATACTCTTGAACCATCCGAATTAGGAAAAGGGTTATACGGGTTAGATAAATTTGATGTCATTTTTCTTGAAGGAAACTATGATGAAGAATGGCTCCGAGAATATATCGTTTCTGGTGTGAGCTTGTTGGATGATGGTTTCAATTTTGAAACCTTAACCTCTGATGAGTTGAATAAGTGGGTGCGCAAAAATTATCCACTCATTCCTCGTGATATGGCGGGCGGTCTATTTCGGGCCGTTCAAAATATGCGACACTTGTCAAAACAACAAGCACGCGCTTATGTGAAAGATCATCTCAAACCAGACGGTAAATATTATGAAATTCACCGATCTAGTATGTTTTATGAGCGCCCAAGCGATTGGGAAGCTCCATTAGGCGAGGACTGGTAAAAGTCCTCTAGAAAGGACACCATGTCAAACTATCAAGTATCAGCTGAAACATGGACGGCCATTGAAGCCGAAGTCAATCGACTATTGCCATCTATTGAAAGTGATGCTGATTTAACGCCCGATGATGTAAAAGAAGTAAAACGTCTTGTAGCCTTGGTTGAAAATTCCATGAAGGCGTACAATAAGGAATTAACGGCTGCATATAAAAACTACAAAACGTTGTTAAACAACAAATTAGCTGAAATCGGTTATCCAACTATCAATGCTTATATTGTTCGTAGACGAAATGAGCAACAGGCTCAAGTATCCGCACGGTTGAACGAAAAAGTGAACACCTTCACACAAATGGTAGACCGGGTGTTGAGAACCACAAATTTACTTAAAGAAGCAACATTCGCATCATTAATCGCACGACAAATGATGGCCTTGTTTCCAAAAGTGAATTCGGGAGCACAGGATAAAAACATTTCCGATTGGACACCGATTGAGTTGATTGTTACAGAATTAATCCGTGAAGCGGATGCGGTAATGCATCCAATTTACACGACAATGCCATTAACAAGCAATGTCGCAAAAACTTTTGGGCAATATTTCACAACAGGTGATCGGACCTTGTTGCAACAACTACCGACAGATTTGCAAGCAGATAAAGATTGGTTGTTGGAACGTAATATCGCACAACAATTAGAAAGTGAAGATGACTTATTTGATATGATCAAAGGTGTCATTGAAGAACGAACACCAGAAACACTACAACAAGTACGTCAATTAATTTCCATTTGGGACCGACGTATGTCGTTTAAATAAGAAAGGAAAAACACATGGCAAACGTATTTAGCGCATCATTCGACGAACTTTTAGCACAAGCAGGGGTACCAACTTCAGCAGTATCACAAACAACTACGGAAGAGAAAGAAACTCCTGAAACGGTCACAGAAGCAACGGTTGAACCATCCGTAAAAGTACCAAGTTTTGATGACTTATTGACACAAGCAGGTATTTCTGAAACCCCAGCTGAAGTCGAAGAAACAACGGAAAACACGAATGAAACTGAAAATTATCGTGTTGACACAGACATTTTCGGGGAAAATGATAAGCCAGCTACTCAAGCACCGAACGCAGCAACATCATTTGATGACTTGTTGGCACAAGCCGCAACACAACCAGAAGATGCTGAAGCTAAAACCAAGGCAGAAGCTGAAGCAATAGCAAAGGCAGAGGCTGAAGCAAAGGCAGAGGCTGAAGCAAAGGCAGAGGCTGAAGCAAAAGCAAAGGCAGAGGCTGAAGCAAAAGCAAAGGCAGAAGCTGAAGCAAAAGCAAAGGCAGAAGCTGAAG
>ERZ773046.30-NODE-30-length-88526-cov-11.306677_pt1 | contig 88526 bp, 79 predicted proteins | sample MGYA00580634_ERZ773046 | MGnify/ENA primary metagenome ERZ773046 (study PRJEB29015, sample SAMEA2738127) | human oral metagenome | biome: human oral; feature: human-associated habitat; material: saliva | place: China | collected 2159 ... | reverse complement strand
AACCTTGAGTGTTTAAGAACCAACCAAAGGTGCTGTCATCAAGGTTATCTTTGTCGTTATCAAAGATGTCATACATGTCACGTGTGGCGTCTTTTTTATCAAAGCTAAAGGTCAAGTCTTCTGGACGTGATTGTGCAAGTAATTGCGGAATGTTTTCATTAATGGCGACGGTTTCGTAAAAGACCTCAAAGAGTTGGTCATAAAGATAATCTGAATATTCAAGATTATTGGTTTCGATGAAAGACATGATTGATTTGTGATGTTGATTTTGGTAGTAGTCGAACCAATTGTCGTCGTAGGCGTAAAGAAGAACAGCGTCTGTGATTGTTTTAGCGGTGTCTTTATAGTCTTCGATAATTTTTTCCATGGTTTGACTATAGATTCTATCGTTATAGTCACAATAATAGGTGTGTTCTAGTTTATCGTCTTTGGTTTCAAGGATATAGTCTTCGGTTTTAAGAAAGTCGATGAATTGATTTTTAAGGGTGTCTGAAATGTGGGGCATAGGTGTCTCCTTGTCTAAATGTCTTTTCGGAAAACTTCAGTAGGTTCGTCATTGTTGAGATAGACTGCTGTTAATAATTGGTTTTTGTTGTCGAAATTATCAATATGGACGACGGCGTCTTCGGTGGTTTCGTCTAAAGATGACGTGAAGATGTCAACAAGGCAATTGTTGCGTGTGGAGTCGATATCAATGACCAGTTTGCGGTTTGTTCCAGGAATGACAAAGGTGACAATTTCTTTTACAGGACGTGGTAGGGCTTTGATATCAGCAGTGAATATGATTGGGTTTTTTGTATTGATGGTTGGGACACCTTGGTCTAACATCGCGCCCCATTCTTTATTAGACAAGGATTGTGTATCGTCATAAAGTTCGATGTCATGACCTGTTCCAAAATCATATAAGTGATAATCGAGATTGTGACTAAAAGGTTGTGTTTTAAGCAGTTCGAGTGGGGAGATGACAGGCGAATCTAAAATAACACTGTCAAACAGTGCTAACTCTGGATAGTTTTCAATTGCTGCAACACCATTAAAGAAAAGTTCTGTACAACTTGGCGATGTCGCTCCAATGACGGTTTCTGTTGTATCAACAGATGTAATGGTTGTTTTATCGGGTTCCGTATAAGGTTTTTCCCAAGTGATTTTTGGGTTTCTGATATGGATCTCGTGTGTTTCTGTGCGAATATAGAAATGGTCTTTAGTTACCTCTTCAACATATTCGTTAAACAAGCAACGTAGATCGTTTTTTGAGAGGGATGCTTTTAATACGTTCATAGGTTTTCCTTTTTTTGTTCGTGATTTTTTAAATAATAATATCAAGGCTTTGATTAGAGGGGATGGCGATGATTTTTGTAAGTTTGTGGTTAAAGTTTGAAGCTTCTTGACAGATTTTATGGAAATTATCAGACATGGTTACGAGGTGCGTACCGTCGCTATCCCAATAGGTGAGGAGCCATTGATAGGTGTCTTTTGGTTCAAAGAGATTGTTTGTGAAAAAGTCATCAAGGGTGATGTTAGATAGATGTTGTAACGTTGATTGATTTGGGTTGTTGTTATCAAGTAGGAAGGGTAGGCAGTTGTTTTTAGAATAACTGCTGTATTTTATTCCATAATACTTAACTTGTGTCGTTACCGTGCTTAAATCGTCTGAAATAGTTGTTCCATAAGATGCTTTACTGTTGATAAAGTCATGAATAGGTTTTTTGTTGTCTGGTGTTGGAATGTGGATATAGGTGATCATAGGTTTTCCTCTTTAAGTTTTTGAAAAATTGGGTAAATTGGTGAAATATCATTGCCACTTTCTACCATAATTTTTAGTGCTTTGTAAAATTGTTGAATGGTTTCTGAAGAATTTGTAAGGTCTTCAGGGTCACTATCAATGATAGTGAGAATGTCTTCAAGAGTATCGTAACGGTCGTAGATGTTGACGATGTCTTCTTCAGTTAGGTTGAATTCTCTAAAAAGGCTTGGTGTTAATAAGAGTAATCGAATGTATTCGCCGTAGGTTCCTTCATTTTTGATACAAATGTGATAGCTAAAGGGTGTTTTATTGTTCTTGCATTTGGCGTTAGCGACTTTGTGTGCATCATTACACCATAGGGCTAGCGTTTCATAAAGATCCCAGATATCTTGGTCTTTATAAGGGCCTGCGAGATAGTAGTCGATATTGTTGAAAATATTAATGAGGTCGCTATCTGGATTGTCATAATCCGCGTCCATTAAAAGGTCTTTTAATTGCTCTACCGTTTGACTCTGGTCGATTTCGTGAAGCAATTTTTGAAAGGTTTTGGGGTCTTTGGTTAAATAGGGAATATGGGATTCAAGGTCTTTTTTGAGTTCTACTGTTTCAAAAATAGGGCGTTTGTTAAGGGCTTTGAGTAGTTGGTCAAGGGGCGTCATAGATTTAATCCTCTCTTTCATCAAACATAGCTAAGATGTTATCTGGTGTGTTTTTGATGATTTGCTCAAGGTTGGTATCGATGGTGACAAGGTCATAAAAAAGGTCAAGGAGTTCTTCAAGAAAGTCTTCTGTGGCGTCTGTGTGTTTAATACCAAGACTTTCCATGAAAGTAACCGTTGTGTTGTATTGTTTGGCTTCTTCGTAGTCGAACATGTCGTTTTCAAGAGCATATTGATGCAAGGCGTCTTTGACGGTTGGGTAATCGCCGTAATCTTCAATAAGTTTTTTCATGAGCCAGGGTTCGATAATGTCTCTGTAATCCCAATAATAAGAATGTGTGAGTCCTTGTTTATTGTCATCATAAATATAACTTTGTTCAGCAAGGTAGTCTTTGAAGCTTTCTTTAAGTTCTTCTGTGATGTAGGTCATAGTTGTTTCCTTTCTAGATAAGGTAATCCATTAAAGCGATGCTGTCTGTGGTCGTGAGGCTTTGTGATAGCCACACTTGGTCGTTGATTTTAAAGGCAAGGGTGGTTAAATTGTCGCTAATGATAGTTACGGTGTCGTAACGGTAAAAGATGTCTAGTGGTAGATTAGCGGTATCTTTAGGGTCGATAAACCCTTTTTGTTCTTTTAAGAAGGTTTCAAATTTGCGTTTATAGGTCTTGTGATTGTTGTTTGTAATGGTGACTTGCACCATGCTATAGGTCTTGTTAGCGATAAGGGGTTGTGTGAGTAGTGCCATAGTAGTGTGTTTCCTTTCTAGTAATGACGGCGCGTTAGCGCACACCAAACGATGGCGCGTGCGCCTATGACGCACGCCCTAGTCGTCCATAACACAAACCATGGGTCACGGGGTTGACGGAACGTCAAGCCCGCAAAAAAGCGCTCATTGGCGTTAGCCAATGGCGTCAAGAAAAAAACACCTAAAAATAGGCGGAGCCTATTTTTAGGGTAATCTTTCTATTTTAACACATTTTAAGAACCTTGTCTATTCTTTTTTGATTCCTTTGTTTGTCAAATTATTGTTATAATAAAAGTAAGTTTTTTGAAAGGATATGATTTTATGACTTTTTTAACAGGGTCTCGTAAATGGTTAGCTGGTCTTGCCATGGCTGGCGGGCTATTATGTACCTTTACAGGGACGACACATGCCGATACGATTGCAAAAGCAATTGATTCAAAAACAGCTCAGACAAAGCCAGGCGATGTTTGGGAAGGAACCATTACCTTTGATGGGATTGATGATATTCAAAAAGGGACATGGGAAATGGTTCTTGAAAATCCCTTTGCCGATGGGAAAGATGGTTATCGCTATACGGTTGGCCGTGGTATTTGGGATACGCGGGGTGGCAAATGGGTACAACCCGTTGGTTTTAAAACCTTGACCGATAATTACCGTGGTTATTTATTGACGGTTATCGTTAAAGATGATAAAGGTAAGGCGGTTGATACCAATAGTACAGGGATTGATGTGTCAACGGATTGGACGAAGTTTCCACGTTACGGGGCGTTGACGCAATTTGGCAAAGGGGCTGCCGCCAAAAAAGGCCCTGAGACTTTGAATAAGTACCATATCAATGCCACCATGTATTATGATGCTTACTATCGTCCACAAAATCCCTTCCCAAGTGAGTCCTATACGGATTGGCTTGGTAATCAGTTGAGTTTGTCAACGGTTAAAAATACGGTTAAAGCTAATCATGATCGTGGTCAAGCAGCACTTCTTTATAACATGTTAAATGCAACGACAGGGACACCTGATGATAAGGATGCCAAGATGGATGACCCTGCTTTTAAAACCGTAATTCGTAAAGATGGAACAAAGGGTGTCGAATCGCGTTGGGGGATTTACAGTACGCAAGAACGCCGAACAGGTAGTGTCAAGAGTGATGATGGTAAATGGGAAGGTGCTAATACCAAGGATACGCCAGGGGAACAATTGACACATAATATGCTTGGAGGTTGGTCTGCAGGACGAACCGATAGCTCGCATAAGATTCAATATTACTATAATCCATGGTCTATCGGTTGGACCAATTATATTGGGGATAAGATGTGGGGTGCTTTGAACTATCTTAATTTTGATGGTTGGCAAGCGGATTCCATTGGGAATTTCTCTGTAACCTCTTGGGAAGACCGTCATGATCAAAATAAGCCAGGGGCTAAATTTGATTTCAATGGTGGTTTTGGCGACATGGTTAACCGTTTGAAAGATAATCAAATGCGTTCTTATAAACTTGGTGTCAATGCTGTTGGTGGTAAAGGTCAAAAGAATTTGGATCAGTCTAAAGCCGATTTCCAATATGCTGAGATTTGGTCAAACTCTTGGGATTGGGACGATAACGCTGCTGGACAAAATAAAGTAGGTCGTCATAATACCTATGCAGATTTAGGGCGTGTGGTGGATAATACCATGCAAAATTCAGGCAAGTCCTTGATCATGCCTGCTTATATGTATCGTGATTGGAACGATGGGGCTAAACCAAAGACCTTTAATGATAATGCGGTATTGCTAAAAGATATTTCTGTTTTGATGAATGGCGGTAATGTCATGGAATTGGCCGATGACGCCAATCAGATTTATAACGAATATTATACTGGCGTCTCAAAAAACAAGGAAATTACCATGTCTCATCAATTGGGGGATCCTGATTCAGGGAAATTGCGTAAGCTTTATGATTTTATGACGGCTTATGAAAATGTCCTTCGTGGGGATAGTCTTCAAAACAATTATCATCGTATTGAGATTATGGATAGCAATGGTAAACCATTAGCCGATCGTGACGGGAATCCTGGTTCTATTTATACGGTGACTAAATCAGGCCATGATGGTTATCATGACATTGAAACCATTAATATGCTTAATTTGACGGATGTAAGTAACGTTAATTGGCAAATCCGTAACAAAGCGGATGAAGCGTCTAAAGTGGTTAAGACCAAGAAGAATCTTAAGGTGAAATATTATGTGGATCCTTATCGTCGTATTGATAAGCTCTGGATGGCGTCACCTGATCGTGAGGATGGTCGTAGTCAAACCCTTGACTTTAAACGGTCTTGGGATGAACACGGTGATTATATTGAATTTACCGTACCGTCTTTAGAGTATTGGAATCTCATTTATATGAAAGGTTAAGCTAAAAAGAACTATCGGTTTGATAGTTCTTTTTTTAGGCGAGTTGACGTTGTTTGTGGTTGACAGGCGTTGTTAGGGTTTTTTCAAGTGACCAACCGTTTTTGATGCGATAGTCGTAAACAGGACGAGCAATACCATAAACGTCTAACATGGCTTGAAGACCGACATAACGATTGCCTTTATGGTCTTCAAAGATTTTTTTGTGTTTAGTTTGATCAACAGGTTTTGTTAAGATATCTTTGATGGCCCATTTTTGACGTTTACGGTAGTGGTAAACGTTTTTAGGAAGATCGTAGACGGCTAATAAGTCACTAAGACAGTTATAGGTGTTTCCGTGATGGTCTTTGTAGGTCTTTTGTCTACGGTCTGTTTTTGGGGCTTGAACAAGGTCTTGAATCGTTTTACCTGCTTTTAGGGTTTCTGACAATTGCGTTGGGGTGACGTTGTAGTGTTTGGCAAAATCTTCTAGGGTTTTAAATTGGTGACCAATACCATCATCGTAGAGGTATTTTTCCTTAGGTTCTAGGATATCTTCAATAGGGGTGCCTTTTTTGAGTTTTCGGCTAAAAACAGTTGGGTGAATGCCGTAAGCGTCACAAATTTTTTTGTGTGACGGATAGGTGACACCTTTATGGTCGGTGATGGCTTGTCCATTGGGTTCATGGTAGTTGGATGGGATCGTGAGGGCTTTTTCTTTAGACCAGCCTTTTTCAATGCGACGTTTATAGAGGTACATGTCAATGTTATAGTGTTGACACATGGCATGGCAAGACGGATAGCTATTTCCTAGATGGTCAGTGGCAGGTTTTTTACTGTACTTAATAGGACGTTCATAAAGGGGTGTTTCAAGAGCGTCTTTAAGTGACCAGTTTCGTTCCATGCGGTACTTGTAGGTATGTCGTGGGATGTTGTAGTGTTGACAGAGTTCTTTAATGGTTTTAAAGGTGTTGTTTTTGTGATCTTTGACAGTCATTATTTTCTCCTTTTCTTTTGGACTGGTGTTGTAAGAGCTTTTTCTTTAGACCAATCGTTTTTACGACGGTGCCAGTAGGTTGCATAAGGGATTTGGTAAGCTTCAGCCATTTTTCTGACACTTGGGTAAGAGTTTCCTTTATGGTCTGTGGTGGCTTTTTTTCGAATAATTTTAGGTGTTGTGAGTGCTTTTTCAATGGGCCATTTGAGATGTAAGCGCGTGGTTAAAATATCTGCAGGAATATGATAAGCATCTGCCATAGCTTTAATGGTTGGATAGTTGTTTCCTTTATGATCTGTAAAACTGGTTTGTCTTTTTCTAACAGGGGTTGTGAGTGTTTTTTCTAAGTCCCAATGTAATTTGCTGCGACGTTGACGATAAGCCCTGTAAGTGATGTCATAGTGTTTGAGCATTTCGTCAAGGCCATTAAAGACATTTCCTTTGTGGTCTTCGACTAGAGGGTTAATGCGTTTTCCTGTTAGGAGACGTGTTAGCTTTTCAGGGTCGTTTTGATAGTGACTAATGGAAGCGCTTGATACATTATAGTGTTCCGCCATTTCTTTGATAGTAGTAAAGGTATTTCCAAAAGGATCCGTAATGTTTTTGTATAGTGGTTTTGTTAAGGCTTCTTCAAGGGTCATACCTTTTTTTAGACGACGTGTAACGGTTGATAGGTCGAATCCGTAATGTTCAGCCATTTCTTGTCTGCTAGCAAAGGTATTTCCTTTGTGGTCAGTGAAGATTTCTGATTGGTAGGGTTTATAGGTAAGAGCTTTTTCTTTTGAAAAGCCTTTTTTCAAACGTCTTCGGTAGGTGTCTAGTCTAAGACCATAATGCTGACACATAGCGGTAAGTGTTGGATAAGTGTTTCCCAGATGGTCTGTGATGTTTTGATGCGGACGCGCTGATTTTGGTTGGGTGAGGGCGTCTTCTTTTGTCCAGTTTGGGTTTTTAAGTCTGGCACGATATTGTGGAAGGGTTAACCCATGTTCTTGACATAGGGCTTTTAGGTCTTTGTGATTACCATTTGTTTTATAGGTATCTACTGGTGTTGTCAGACATTTTTCTAGAGACCAGTGTAGGGTTTTTTGACGGTAATAAAAGAGGGATGGCGCGAGATTATAGGCTTGACACATAGCAAGGATAGAGGGGTAGACGTTTCCCTTATGGTCTTCACAAGGCTTTTTTTTCTTGGTGTCTCTAACGGGTGTTGTTAGGGCGTCTTCAAGTGACCATTTTTTGAGGTTGTAGCGACCGTGAAAGGCGCTTGATGAGATATTGTAATGGTGACACATTTCAAGGGTCGTGTTGAAGGTGTTTCCTAGATGGTCTTTAACAGGCATGGATTAGTCTTCCTTTCTTTGTTTTTGAGCGTCTATATATCCGTCTTTATAGCCTTGACGGTAGCTTTTAGATTGGTAGCGTAAGGATTTGTTTTCTTTATAAGGGTCTGTTGTGGTTTCCCCTTTTGTCCAACCATCATGGTAACCTTTGGCATATTCGGTATTTACCTTGTTATGAGAGGTGTGGTATTGGTTGTTGTGATGGCTGATGAAATACATCCAAATCCAAGGATTGTTAAAGATGGATTGACGACGGTAAGCCTTTTGGTAAGACGATTGTAGCTTATTTGATTTGAAGACATCAAAGGCTTCTTGGTCATTATAAGGATGCTTGATCGAATAATCTTTTTTGGTAGATTTGGATGGCTTAGTTGATTCTGATGGTTTAGTTGATTTGGATGGATTGGTTGATTTGGATGATTTAGTGGATGGTTTGGTTGATGGGGATTTAGTCGATGGTGATTTAGATGGTGATTTTGTCGACGGTGATTTTGTTGACGGTGACTTAGTTGACGGTGATTTAGATGGTGATTTGTGTCCTGAGATATGACTATCATGGGGAATGTGTGGCGAATGGTGTGAGCCGTGGGATGAGTGATGTCCGTGAGCACCGCCATGACTTCGTGCGTAAGCAGGACTTGTGAGGCTAAGTCCTAGAACAAGTGTTGCTAAGAGGATTGTTGATTTTTTCATGATTTTCTCCTTCATTTTGTGACATAATTAGCAAGATAGTTTAAGATGCCGATTTTTTGAATAAGGGCTGCTTTTTCTTTGGCTTCTGATAGGGTTTGACAGTCTTCAATAGGAAAATAATTTTCTTTTTGGTCAAATTCGTCTTTTGTCATGATTGTGATGTTTTTTTGTGAGGGATCGGCTGTGATAATGTATGGATTCATAGGTAGTTCCTTTCTTATTCTGTATAAAAACCTGCAGGGATTTCAATGGGTTGGTTACGTTTAGTGATATCGAGTGTTGGATAGGGGTGTTTTTTTAAAATGGCAAGGGCGTCATCATAGTTATCCGTAATGCCGACAATGTATTGCTCCACGGTGTAGGAGTCGTCTGCGTAATCGTTTTGAATGACGAAAATAGGATCTTCAATAATTTCTTCGTCAATGAATTCAGGGAGATCGATGATGTCTTCAATGTCGTTATAATCGCAATTGTTTAAACAGATGTAACGGTAGTCGTCGCCATAGAGATAAATGTCTTTATCTTTTATAACGATTTCGATGTCTTTAAGATGTCGGTTAAGATAGCTATTATAACGTTCAGGGTGTTTAGTCATCCATTTTAGGAAACGTTCTGGACTATAGTGCATGTTTTCAGTGTTTAGTTGGAAGTGCATAGTCTTTAGTGTCCTTTCTTTTTAAAGTCAGCGAGGCTATGAAGAACCGTTAATTGATAGGTACGGCTACGGTTGTTTGGGTCTTGATAGGCGTCCATGAGGTTGTTAGGTGTTGCGGTATAGCCTGGTGCGTCAAGAATCGTCAGTTTTGTATTAGGATAGGCAATAGACTTTTGAATGGCTTTTGGAAGGGCGTTTGTTTGAAGGTTTTTGACAAGTTCTTTTGTTTTAATGACGCGTTGATTGATAGACCCAAACATTTGATTTTTTGTTTTAAGTTTATGAATGAAGCGTCCATCGACAATAAGGTCAAGGTCAGTTAAGATATCTTTTTGTTTGTTATAGATGTCTTTACGCCACCAATCTTCAATGTCAAAGCCTGTCCAAGAACAAATGGTGACATCTGGGATTTCTGTTTTGATGCGTTTAATGATGTCTCTTGTGTCGTCAATGTTTTCGTCAACTAAAGGGTCACCTCCTAAAAGGCTGAGGTTAGGTTTCATATGACGGTCTTTGAGTTTGTTAAGGGCCTTGATAATGGTATTGGCGGCTTTTTGATTGTTCCAATAAAGGTCTTCTTGACGGGCCCATGTGCTTTCATTCCAACAGTTTTTACAATGGAAGGGGCAGAAGTTAAAGAAGACGGAAACGACAGGACCTTGTCCGAAATCGTTGTCAATGTCAAAGTTATTGATTTGGTGAATATATGCCATAGCTTTTTCCTTTCTTTTCTTTATTGTATTACAATTTATTTTGATTTGCAATTTTTTGATGCATTGATAATAGTTTTAATGGTTCGTGGTTTAAGATTAAATGTGACAGAGAGTTCATCAATGGTTTGACCTTTGTCAAATGCCTCCAAGAGTTCTTGATTGCGTTTTTGGGTTTCAGCTTTACGTTTATCAGCGGCAAAGTTGCGGTCTTCTAAAGCTTTTCGAATCCATGTGGAGGCTTGACCTTTGGTTTTTGGGTCGGGTTTTGGAAGCTCATAGAAGTCGCAAATTTTAGCAATGTAATCTAATTGATTGGCTGTCGCTTCTTGGGCGCTACGGCTTTTTTCAATGAATACTGTTTCAGCTTTTTTGGTACGTTTGATCACTTGACCATTGATGTGGAGTTCGCAGGTTTGATTAAGGAGCATATCTAAGACCTTGAGAACAAATTGTGGCGAGATAAGGTCTTTGGTGTCTTGCCCAAAGGTCATAAAGTCACTGTCAATGGGTTCTATAGGGAGGTTATATTGTGAAGGATCATAGATGGGTTTGTGGAAACTTTTGTCGCCAACAACGTAATACAAGAAGTAGAGGTATCTTTTGGATTTGGTTTCGTAGTCATAGAACCAGACTTCTCGGTCTTCGTCACGGTCATAGTAACAATTTTCCCAGACAATGTTTCGATTGCTCATTTTATGGTAGTCTTTTTCATAGTCATAGACACGGCGTGTCTCATAACCAACGTCTTGTTTGTGGATGCAAACAGGTGTTAAAAGGCTTAGGAATTGATCCTTGTAGCCGTAGTAGCGATTCATATCCTCTTCTTGATAGTAGCCACTATAATAGCGGTTATGGCGATAGTGTTGTGCTTTGTCACGAAAGTTTTTAGCACGTTTATTAACGGAATACAGACAGTCGCAAAACATGTCTTCAGTGATGATGTGGTTTTTAAGATTTTTGGTGTATTCTTTTGGGGTTTTCATGAGGGTGTTCCTTTATATAATAAAAAAAGCTATTGATTAGCTTTTAGAGATTTATTTTCTGCAAGTGTTCTTGCAAATGATAGACGTAGGTTGGGTCATAGATCAGATGGATGGTGTAAGGGGCTTGTTGTTCAATGGTTAAACTGTAACAAGGTTCTTTGAAGCTGTTGACAAGGTAGTTACCAATAAGCTTTGCCTTATCTAAATCATTAAGGTCAATCGCAAGATAGGCCATGAGGTGTTTATAAGTTGTTGCTAGAGGTTTTAGAATAAGTGTTTGATTTGAAATGTCTTGGTATAAGGTTTCAAGGTCTGTTTGATTTTGAATGAGATGACTATAGAGTTCCATAGAGGTGTTTTTTCCTTTCTATAGTTAAACATATAGCCCGACTTGCACGGGCTGGCTTTCAAAGCGTATATGTTACTCAGGGTGAGCTTCTGCATATGAAGCTTGCCCGAGTTGTCCACGTGTTTCGCCGTGACGAACGCGTTCTTTGATTTCTGACCACTTACCGTCGTTAACGGCTTGTACGCCAGAACGTTTCGAATATGTGAGATATCCACATCATGTGGCTTTATGTTTCCATAAAGATTAGACTGTCCCATCACCATGTTAAAGGTGGAACTATTACAGTCGTTGGACGTCCCGTGGTTACGGTTTCGCTGCTGATTGTCCATTGTTTGTGAGGGTTAGCACTCTGTTCGAGCTTTTGTTTCAGCATACCTCATCTCAATCATTGTTTCTGAATTTCTTCAACCATTGAGGTTGATTGAGCTTTAGGAGTTTCCAGCAATTTAAGTTCTTTTGACACTAGGTTTCCCTAATGAAAGCGCATGTGGTCTACGCGTTCTACAACTAAGATGTCTTCACTTCCGCAATTGTCGCAGGTCATGAGGAAGTCCCCATGTTCGCCACATTTTTCGCAGACAGAGCTAATGACATTGACACCAAAGTACATGCCTTGGCGCATCGCATAGTTGACGATAGCTTCAAGTGAAGCTGGTGATACGCCGTAGTTAAACTCGGCGTATGAAATGTGCCCACCTTTAGCGATATTATGGAATTCTTTTTCGTAATCGATTTTATCAATCGCACTTGAGTGAATCCATACCGGTTGGTGGAAACTGTTTGTGAGGTAGTCACGGTCTGTGACACCTGGGATGACACCAAATTGCTTGGTGAGGAGTTTTTCCCACGTGAATACGAGGGATTCGGCAGGTGTGCTATATGTTGCGTACGGATGATTATCCTTTTGACTACGTTCAATGCGAATACGATTGACGTGTTCCAGAAAATCAATTTGGATTTGCTTGCGGTCTTCGTCTGAGAGGTTTTCCCAATCAGGTCCGACCATAGCGTTAACCATTTCGTAAAGACCAGTGTAGCCGATAGAGGCTGTTGCGCCGTCTAAGAGGCGTGAGTCTTTGACTTGTTGGTCAGGGCGAATACGTTGCCACGCGCCACCTTCACACCAAAAGAGTGGGTTTGAAGATCCGTAAAGGTTTCCGACACGTTCGTATCGCCAGTTTTGAATATCGAAGACCATGTTGCTGTATTTTTCAACAAGGGCGTCGAATGTTGCTTTGTCGAAGTTGCCTTCAGCATCACGCGCTTCAAGGGCAAACTTGACAGGATTGAGTGAAATGGCACCGATATTGAATCGCCCATCGGTAACGTCTTTACCTGTTTCAGGGTCGATAAATGGTGAGAGGTGCGCACGACACGTGTGATTCCACTGTCACCAGTGGCACTGACTAGATCATCAAGTTGTTAAACTTGTCTTCCGCTTCGGTGTGGATTCATGTCACACCTACATTAAGGAGATTGTCTCCGCCGCTACATTCATCACGGCTAGTCGATACAGGTTCTATCATGTTTGATAGCTTCCCACGGTCTCATCTTTGAGATTATCACCAACGACGCTTCCAGAGTCGTTTCATCAAAGACCTAACCGTTAGCTAGATTTCTCTAACCCTCAGTGAATCAAACTGAGTTCAAAAGATTTTACATGGGCTGTCGATTTACATCTACCCATTGGAGCAATGGTTTGTCCGCTACGTTCGTAAACGTCACGGCGATAATGTTCACCTTCGCCTTCATATTGCATTGAAAGATAGTCAGGATACAATTTCTTAGATGAACATTCAAGACTTAGTTTGTATAAGTCATAGTTTGGTGATGTTGGATCACCGTTGATTTCGCTTCGATACATGAAGACCAGTTTAGGGAAGACGTCGCGGTTGTCTGGTGACATGCGGTCTTCTAGGATGGCGCGTGTGATTTCACGACCCCATTTACTTGTATCCATACCAAAGCTGATGGTTGTAAACATGTTGATCCGTTATTTTCATAAAGGCATAGACTATATCTTAGGTACCTTGACCTGAGCGCTTCCATTTAAGGGATTTTCACCCACTGCGTATCAATAGCAGCCGTACTTCTGTTGTGGACTTTCACCACCCACTACGGGAATAGTCGTTACACGTTCTCTTATTGGATTTTAAGAGCTTCGCACGGGATTACCTCTGTCCAAATGTTGGAGTTAGGCTCTCTTATCAGCATATTCGTCCTCAGATGAGGTTACATTTTTATCTTATTTTTGCTTTGCCCGTTAGCCTTCGTTTGAAGACACCCTTGATAGGTTCACTTTCGTTGGCCCCTTACTTAAGGCGTTTGGCCCAAGGCATTTTGCGTTTGAGCCAGTTCATAGGTGTAGCTTTGGACACCTTGTTTGATTTCTTTGAGCGTTTTATCTGTGGCATAACGTTCGGCGTCTGCAATACCGTATTCTTTAGCATCGTTTAGATAGTGCTGATAAGATTTTTCAGCATACGGTGCTAAGGTGCTATCAATGTGATTGACAGTGAAACCCAATAATGTTCCTAATAGAGCGTCAATCTATTAGCGTGAGCGAATCACGGCTTATCTTTTCAGATAAGTTCAGATTAAATCTTCATCCTATGTGTCATAGGAGCTACATTTTTCTTCCGTCAGTAACTTACGGATTTACTCTCCCTCAAGGAGATAATCGTTGGGGGTGTGCCATGGATGTTTCTTTAGGTCACGTCCCTGCTAAATGCCCATTGTTTGTGAGGGTTAGCACCACAAGTGTGGCTTTTATTTCAGCTTACCTCATTCCCAATACTTTTTTCCGTCTTTCGACAACCGTTCAGCTTAGCGTTTCCACTGACTGTTTAGGTAATTGAGACTTTAGGGTGTTGCAAGCATTAAATGTAGGAGCACGCACTCATTACTGAATACGCGGGTCGTTTCTTACCAAATTGGTTCCCAGAGGCAGCAATAGTTACGCTTGATAAAATGTCAAAGGCTGATGACACATGTTTTGGTTCATGGGTCGTCTTGTTGTTAATTCTAAAGGCATAGACGCCATCTTCATGTTCTTTGTCTTTCATAAGATGCTCTAAGTCAAAGAGGTCACAATTGAAGGTATCTTTATAGAGGTCACCCAAATCCGCTTGGGTGTGAGCTGACTATATCACCATCCTAGTCGTTACTTAGGATGCCGCATTTTGGCTATTACACGATTTTATAATCGTCCTAATCTCAGACGATAACGAACCTGTTTGTTTCACCAGGGGCTACTCTACTCAGTTAGTCTCTATGAACCAGTTATTCATAGATATCCTTTGGATAGTCGATTGACGTTTATGAAGTTTCATAAGTCGCACAGGATTCTTTCGTTCCCTGTTAGCCGTTCCTTTCATTATCATTTCCTATAATTACTGTGCCGTAGGAACGACACCCCTTTAGCCTTTCGGCACGGGTTAACGCGGTTTTTCCATAGTTTGTTACCAAACTAGGCCACAATCTGTTCATGGATATAGATATAACCTTCATCGTGTGCTTTAATCCATTCAGGCTTAAGCACATTACGAACCAATTTTTTCATGGTCATTTCATTGATGAGGGCTGACTTGGTTGAGATCACTTGTGAATCTTTGTTAGCATTCTCATTGTAAGAGCCAAAACGAAGGCCTTCAGCTTCATTTTGAAGTTCAGCGAAGGCGTTAGCGTGTTCGCGTTGGGTCTGCCAGTAACGTTTGTAAGAAGTGTAAACCTCTTTGTCAGCTTTTTTAAGCGCACCCATAACAATACGATGAAGGTCGCTTGTTGCTACAGTGTCTCGGTATTTTGGTGTGTCCAACCAATGAGCGACATCTGAAAGAATTTGATTTTCTTGGTCTTTGGTTAGTTGTTTACCGATAGCCGTTGCTGCTTTTTGACAGGCTTCTAGAATACGCTTGGTGTCAAAAGCAGATACAATACCTAGCTTAGAAACAACCTTTAATTTTGTGAGGTCGCTTGATTTCAAGGCTTGTTTCTTTCGATGATAGTCTTCGTAAGATTTGGCAACGTCAGAATTGACGCTACGGGTTGCTTCAATGGCGAGCCAGTGAAGATCTTGTGGAAGAAGAATCGTTTGAGCGTTGACGTATTGATAGACCTTCTTTTCGATTTGTTTGAGGTCGTCTTGTGATAAGGTGACATGGATGTCACGGGCAGCGCTACGAACAGCAGTGAGTAATTTTGTCATTGAAAATGGTTCGATATGACCATCTTTTTTGACAACGTCGATATTTGTTAGCATGGCTAACTCCTTTTCTATCGCGGAATACGGGTTGTTCACACGAGTGTATTTTAGGGTTAGCGACAGTAAAAAAGCCAAACATGCAGTCCCAAGTTTCTTTTGTGTGTAACGTGATGTGCTATGTTGGCGGTATATTTGACTCTTTAAGCGTCGCTATAATAATGGACGTCTCTCGACGTTCATAGATTTATTATAGCATATTATGTGTTTGTTGACTAGTCTTTGGTTTGTTTCATGAGCGTTTCTTTAATGTTTGCTAGATGTTCTTTCGAAACATGTGTGCCATAATCATTTTCTTGAAGGAAAAGCTCCAGTTTGATGTCTAGAGGCATTTCAGCCTGTCCATTTGGCCCGTAATAGACGATATGTTTAAAGACCATGGGAACATCGTATAGAATTTGGATATTCATATCACTCAATTGGTTATAATAAAGACCATAGATAGGGAAATCACCATGGACATAATCAAGGATAGCATTGAGACGTTGTTTGCCATCTAAGACCTCATAATCAGGTTGTCCTATTTTGAAAGGTCTTTTAATAAAGGTTGGCTCAATTTTGGCTTGACCTGAAACGAGGGCTTCAAGGAAGGCTTGTTTTTGCTCTTTTGTCCAGATAAGGTCACGCTGATAGACAGGGTCAAAATCGTAACTACCGTCAGTATATTCATTTAGGAAACTTCCTAAAAATGAGGTGATATGATTGATGGTTAGATCTTTGAGGTAACCTTTTTCTTTTTTTTTAAAGATTGGTTGACCGCTTGGGCGCTTGTCTTTTCTAATTTGTTGGATAAGCGCTGGACTGTCAATGGGTGGGTTATGATCGTCAAAGATAACAAGGGTTTCTTTTGGTGTGGTAATGAATTCTGAGATAATTTTTTGGTCTTTATAATCATCTAAGAAAACGGTATCACCGATGGTGAAATGGTCAATGGTTTTTTGGTAGCCTAAGATGTCGAAACAAGACTCATAGAGAAAATCTCTAAAGCGATAATAGTTGGCGCGTGTATTTTCAGATTTGGTTTTGTTGGTTTCAATCCACTTGGTTACCTTGTGGATGGTGTGGGGACGTAAGGGGTTAAAGACGTCTAGGATTTTATCAAATTGTTTTTGTTGGGTTTTGTTGAGGGTGTTTTTGTAGTTTTCGATGTGTTGAGTTAGTTTCATAGGATGTTTCCTTTTTAATGCATGGTATAAAAAATGGACATTAGTAGTAGGTGTAATAAAGCAATGAAGATAATAATAAAGACTAAACCACCAATGAAAATTGGCTTAGAGATGTTATTGTTTATTTCTTTTGTTTGTCTAAGGAGTGCTCCTAATCCTAGTGTTTCGCAAAAAGCGAGCGTTAGTACGTAGATTGCTAGATGGTTTAAAATATAACTTAAAAATGACATGCGTGTTTCCTTTTTTATAAATTGAGGTGATGATTACCAATCTCGGTTCGATTATGGTATACTATAGGTAGCTTAATAGAAGAAAGGATTTCATTATTTTATGCAAGTTACTGCACAAACTATCAATGAACAATTCGCATCGCTTAAGGCGACACTTGAAGCCTCTAATCAAAGTCTTGAAGAATCAGGGAAAACGCTTGAGGATGTAACTGCAAAAAATGCTGTCGCACGTCAACAAGTGGCTGCTTATGCAACGGTACAACAAGCACCCGTTCAACAAGTACCTGCGCAACAAGCTCCTATGCAACAAGTACCTGTACAGCAAGCACCTGTACAACAAGTACAACCTGTTCAACAACCTGTACAACAAGTACAACCTGTTCAAGAACCTGTTCAGCAAGCACCAGTTCAACCTGTTCGACAACCTGTTCAACAAGCGCCAGTACAACCTGTTCAAGAACCTGTTCAACAAGTGCCAGTACAACCTGTTCAAGAACCAGTTGTTCAAGAACCAGTTGGTGAAGAAGAAAAAGAGGCACAAGATTATGATAAAGATTTTGCTAATGCCATTGAGAGTATCAAGGGTCTTGATTTAGCAACCTTGATGCAGGCTGATGGTGGTCAAGGCTTGTCGCTTTAAATTTATTTAAGAAAAGGTTTTTTACCTTTTCTTTTTTTGTTATAATGGTTGTTGAAAGGATGTGATTTCTATTAAAAAGTATTTATTGTTGAGTAGTTGCCTTTTGGCTTTTGCTCCTGTGTTTGCACATGCCGATGAGGTGTCGATGATTGTTCCTGGTTATTCCTATCCAAGTAAGGGGTCTACTTATTGGGACACTTTGCAAAAATCGTCAGATGTGGTTGCTTATGCCATTTTGAATCACAATAATGGCGAGTTTACGAGTCCTGATGCCAATTACACGCGTTTGTTTAAAGAGAATACCCAAAAGGGATTGAAGAATATTGCTTACGTGCATTTGTCTTATGGGGAACGTTCTGTCGATGACGTCTTGAAAGATGTGGATCATTATTTGGTGTTTTATGGGCGTGAGAATATCAAAGGTATTTTCTTAGATGAAACAGAAACATGGACGCAAAAGGGACGTGACCAGTTGCATAGTGTTTATCAAAAACTCAAAGCTAAAGATAAAGACCTTGTGATTGTTGCTAATCGAGGCACGACCGTTGCCGATAGTTCGTATCAAGACGCAGATATTTTTTGTACCTATGAGGGATCTGCTAAAGATTATTTGACCAATTATCGTAAGGATGTGTCAACATGGGAATCGGATGCCTCAAAAGCGAAGAAGGCCATGCATATCATTTATGAGGCTAATCCTAATGATTATGAAAAACTCTTAGCTAAGGCTAAGGAACGTCATGTGCCGTATGTGTTTATTACGTCAGATGGTTCTTTGTCTTATCATAAGACAAGCGATTATTTTGATGAATTGCCTACGCAGTTTAATCAATTAGCGAGTCTTTATCGTACAAGTAATAAGCCTGCAGAAAAACCTGTAGAGAAACCTGCAGAGAAACCTGCAGAGAAACCTGCAGAGAGACCTGCAGAGAGATCTGCAGAGAGACCTGCTGAGAAACCTGCTGAGAAATCTGCTGAGAAACCTGCAGAAAAGTCTAATGGTGTGTCATCTTTCTTTTCGCGAATGACCGCTAAATCTGATCAAGCTAAAGAAAAAGCTCGTTTGAAAGCAGAACAGGTTAAAGAAAAAGCTCGTCTCAAAGAAGAACAAGCTAAAGAAAAGGCTCGTTTGAAAGAAGAACGTGCTAAAGAAAAAGCGCGTCTCAAAGCCGAACAGGCTAAAGCTCGTGAGCGTGCTCGTCAAAAATAAAAAAGGCTATTTCAGCCTTTTTTTAATCGTTAAAGAAGGTCTCAAGGTTTTCTGTTGGTGTTTTTGGTTTTTCGGTGGCATCAAAGGTGAGGTCTAGATTATATCTGACGTCTTTGATTTTTTTGTTTGTAAATAAGAACCCTTGAGAGTGGTTGGTATAGGTTGTTTTAAAGACTTTGACGGTTGTGAGTGTCAAAGTTGCGTTTTCAAGGTCGATCTTTTTAGGATTATTCAGATGGATGTTTTTTTCAAAAAGAATCATATCCTCAGAAAGTTCAGCGTTTTGGAAAAATTGGTTAGCACGGCATTTGGTAGGACTGTCTGTTTTTGCCATGATGTTGAGTCGTGCCGTTATCGTAGAATCTTTTGAAAAACTGTTTTTGATTAGTTGGTAATCCTCAATAGACAAGTGACCTTGTGGTTTTAGGTTTAATGTTTCTGTAAGGTAGAAATTATTATAAGGATAGACTTTAATTTTTAATTGATCTTTGAGCGTTTGTTCTTTTGGTGAAATGACGATTTTTTGAGTGCTTGCTTCTGTTGGTTTGACGCTTGCCATGATGGTGAGATCATTGATGAAGAAGATACCTGTTATTAAAAGGCTGATGATGGCTATGAGTTTGTATTTTGAGTTCCATTTTTTCCAAAAAGTAAAGATAAGATAGACAATAATTAGAAATGCAGCAAGTTCAAGTAAAGTTGTGGCAAAAAGTGAAAACATGAAGTTGTCCTTTCTAAAAAGCCTAAGAAGATTCTTAGGCTTTTTTATTATGAATGTAGTGGATGTTTCCTTGAGGGGTAAACCATCCGCGATAGTTTCCAATACCACGAGGGTCGGCTTGATAACCGCTACCGCCATAGTTGGCTTCAAGGATTTGAATTTGGCCATTGTCAGGGTTGACGTCTTTGACGTAGGCAATGTGACCGAATTCACCTTCTGTAAAGCAGATGAGGCTTCCAATTTCTGGGGTTGTGTCTACAACGAAACCTTCACTGGCTGCTGATGCGGCCCACATACCGCCATTTCCCCAATGGTCACCTGCCCAAGGGGCTAGAACTTTAGCGCCCCAGGTACACTGTAATTGTGGGTAACTGTTGGATTCTTGGTTGGTGTATTGTGGGTTTTTAAGACCTTCGATGCGAGCTTTTTCAGCGTCTTCTGCTTGTTTTTTAGCGTCTTCAGCTTCTTTTGTTTTTTTGGCTTCGAGGGTTGCTTTTTCAGATTGGGTACTGAGTTTTTGAGCCAGTAAGGCATGTTTTTCATCATCTGTTTTAGCGAGGGTGATTTGCGCGTCAATTTTACCAAGTTGAGCGCTGACTTGTACGAGACGGTTGTCTGTTTGTTCGTCAGCATGAACCTGTGAAACGGCGAAAACGCAGGGGGCAAGGGCTAAGAGGGCGAGTGTTTTTTTTGAAGTCATAAAAGTCCTTTCAATTAGTACCAGTTGTGTGCTAGCCAGAAGTTGTAGGCGGCTTCGATGCTACCGTAACGATTTCCTTCTGTCATGTAGGCGTACATCCATTTCAGTTGGGTTTTTGGATTGGTCATGTAGTCGTTACCATAAGGGGCCATTTTACCAGCTGGTAGGGCTTGTCCTAGACCATAGGCGCCTGATGAGGCGTTTTGGTTAGTTGGATTCCAACCTGATTCATGGTCGATGATGAAGCTCCACATGTTCTTTTGTTCTTGGGTCAAATGGTATTCGTCACACAATTGGTCAAAAGCTTCTTGAACACTTGGGATAGATGCTAGCGAGGCGGTTTTTGGAGCGTTGCTTGCTTTAGTTTCTTGTTTGGTTTGCTCTTCTTTGGCCTTTTGGTCGTCTTTGGCTTTTTGTTCAGCTTCTTTGGCTTTTTGATCAGCTTCAGCTTTGGCTTTTTCTTGACTTGTAATGATTTCTTTTGATAAGGTATCTAATTTTGCACGCACATTGAGGCGTTGTGCTTTGAGATCTAGTTGCGTATCAACATTCTTCTTAGCACCTGTCATCACGGTTTTGACGTGTTCTTTGGCGCTTTCTTGTTTGATTTTATGGGTCAATTGTTGTAATTGCACTTCGTTAGATTGTTTTTGGTTTTCAAGACTTTCAGCGTGAGCATGATGTCCTAAAAGGGCTGTTGAGATAAAGAGTCCTGCGAAGATAACTTTTTTCACGGGGATAGTGTCCTTTCTTTAAAATGTTTTTGATAGTGCTATTATATCAAAAATCACCCATAGCTTCTATTCAAAACTATGGGCGTTATGGTATTTTCATATTTGTCACAAAGTTGTTACATTAGTTACTTGCTGCGTCGCCTGTTGTCATTCCACCTGTTGTTGAATTATCATAAGGGTAGCTTTCTGTTTGAGACGAACTGCTTTCTGTTCGTGACGGCATACTTGATGAATAAGTTGAACTACTTGAGCTACTTGTTCGTGAGCTTGACGAGGATGAACTTGATGATGAGCTTGAGCTTTCAGGAAGTTTCATATAAGTTGCAGCGATAGTGACACTTAGTGGGGTTCCGTATTTGATGTATTGATCATCATGAACGGTTGTTCCGTCACTAAGGGTGAGTTTTGTGACTTTTGAGTTAGGTTGTAAGACATAACCTTGACGAGTGTCCGCGTTTGTAACAGATAAACCAAGACTTCTTGCATCTTCTAGGGTTTTGATGCTTGAGGCTGGATAAAATTGTGACTTGGTCAAGCTTTCAAAGGTTGCCTTGTATTTAAGCCAGGCTTGTTTGTCTTGGTAACGACGGTTAGAATCGAGCAGTTTTTGATATTTGTCAGATTCCAAGAGCTCTTTAAACTTTTTAACAGGTTTAAAGCGGGTCAAATCATTTTTATCCATAGCCTTGATCATGAGTTTGGTGTCTGATGCGTCAACGGAAGTTTTAATGGTCAAGGTGTTATTGGTGAAGGTTCCTAAGACTTGAATGGTTTCATCAAGGAATTTATTCAAGGCTGTGTAGTCGTCACCAATGCTTGATAATTGTTTCTTGTAACTGTTATCAATGCTTGAGCCGTATTTGCTTGATTGACCAATGAGATTGTTCAAGGTTTGACTGTTTGGATTGCTGTAAGCTGATTCGATAAAGTTTTCGGTATCGGTCAACCAATGAAGGTAGGCGAATTTGTCTTTAAGATCTGTTGAAGTGAGACCCTTGGTGAGACGTTTTTCGTCTTTAAGATAGTCTTTAATGGTTGTTTTGTCACTTGCAGACAAGCCTTCTTTCTTTTGTAAGCTTGTAATAAAGTCACTTAATTCCACAATTTCTTTGGCACGTTTGATGTCGTTCCTTGAAATGTGATTGGATACCAATTCGGGTGGGAGTTTGTCATAACTTTTGGTCAAGACGGTTGATTCCCAATGTTTTGTTTTTTGGTATTTGTAGACAACGGTTGATGAGACCCCACCTACGACAAGTGCTCCGATGGTGATCAAAAGGAGACTGCTTTTGGTAAAGCGTTTGTCGTTTCGGCGTTGTTTTTCAAGTTTTTTTTGAATGCGTTGGCCTGTAATGGACATAGCGGTTTCCTTTCTTTAATTTGGCAATTTGTCGTAAAGATTCTTGTCAAGGATGGATTTGTCAAGGTCAAAATTATCCTTGTAGAGTTTGTAGATGTCGTTGTGTTTCAGACTATCTTTCCAATCTTTAGGAACGGATTCGCTGTTTTTAGCGCCTGTAATGCCATTTAAGACATTATAATTTCCTGAAATGTCTGGAACAAGGGCTACGGTATCGGTTTGGTCAATGTCTTTACTGTCTGTGATCATGTAGGTTGCGTTTAAGCCACTACCACCTGTTGAGCGAACATTCCCTGGCATGGTCCAATTACTTGGGGCTGTTTTATTGAGGTATTTCATAATATCACGACCAAGCATTTGGTGTCCTTTAAAGTCGTCAGCCACTTGTGGTGAGCTATTTGGTTGGTCATAACCTGTCCAAATAGAAAGATTATAGCCACCGTTGGTAATGGCATTAAACCAAGCGTCTGAACCCCCAAGACCGTATTTTGGATAGGCACCAGAAGATGGGTCAAGGGCGACAGAACCTGTTTTTGCCGCATAGCCTTCCCAACCTGCGATTTCTGCAGATGGCGCTGTAGCACCTGCTTGTGGAACGCCGCGAAGCATTTGTGTTAAGACAAAGGCTGTTGAGGCGTTCATGGCTTGATGGGTTTTGGCAGGGATGGTTTTGGTTGTTCCGTCAATAAAGGTGATGCTATCAATGAAACGTGGTTCGGTGTAGACACCACCGTTATTAATGGCTCCAAAGGCAGCTGCTGTTTGAAGGGTTGAAACGTCAAGACCGATGGCGTCAACGGATGAATAGGTATCTTTAACGTCAAGACCCACACCTGAAAGGAAGGTTTTCATACGGTTAGAACCAAGAATACCGTCTGCGATACGAGCAACAGGGGTATTAAGAGACATTCTAAGCGCGTAGGTTGCGGTGACGTTACCGTACGTGTAGCCACCGTAGTTGTTCATGACAACACTTGTTCCTGGATAGGTATAAGGTGCTGATGAGAAGGAACTACCTGAGCTGTATTGATTTCCAAAGTATTGGAAAAGTGGCCCATAAGCGGTAAAGGGTTTTAGAGATGACCCTGACGAACGCCCTGTTTGTGTGGCATGGTTGAGTTCGTCTTGGGTGTTACGCCCTCCGACCATACCAACAACGATGCCGTTATTATCAGTAACCGTTAACCCAATTTGTTCATCACCGTCAAGGTAATAAGCAGGGTTTTGACTGAGTTCTGTAATGTGGTCAAAGGTTTCTCGGTTGAGGAAGGTTTTGACTTTTAGTGTTGCTTTTTTAGTATCGTAGCCTTGGTCAGAAAGATCAGCTAAAACAGCGTCTGTATAAACCTTGTACTTCAAGTTTTGTTGACGTTGGTCTTCAGATTCACGAAAACGTGGTTGAAGATTGTCTGTTAGTTTATAGGCTTTGGCTTCTTTGTATTCTTTGTCAGAGATGAGGCCTTTTTCTTTGAAAACGCCAAGGACTGTGTTTTTACGTTTTTCAGCCTTTTCAGGGTTGGCATAAAGGTTGTAATCCGATGGGGCTTGTCCAAGACCAACGAGGTAGGCTTGTTCAGCGATATTTTGGGTGGTGCGTTCCTTGTATTGGTCAGGTGTTTTTCCAAAATAGGTCATCATGATCGCAGCAAGACCTTTGTCACCTTCAGCGTATTCAATGTTGTTGAAGTAAAGGGCCATGATTTCTTTTTTGTTGTAATTGTTTTCCAATTGTTTGGCTAAAAAGAGCTCTTGGAATTTACGTGTCGTGACATCGACGCCAATACCGCCATTGAAATAGACGTTTTTAATCAATTGTTGGTTGAGACCTGAGAGTCCACGGGCTTCATGATAAGGAAGGAAGGGTAGTTTACTTTGTACTTTTTCGTATAAAGCCCCTGCAAACATACGAATAACGTTCCACCATTTGAAGCCTTTAGCTGTCCAGAAAGAATTATCTTCGACAGCCACAACGCCTTTGTTGATTAAGGTTGGAATGTTGTTATAATCAATGGCTTTGATGCGTTGGGAGGAATCTTTCCAAATGACATTGCCGTCTTTGTCTTGGATTTCTGACGTGTCATAGACTTTTAATTGTTGGGCGTTGACTTTTGGAAGATGATTGAGTTTTGAGTTAACATAGAGCGCACTACCACCCATTCCTAGAAAAGTGACGGAAAGAAGCGTTAGTCCTGTCCATTTGACCCAACGTTTTTGTTTTTGACGTTTTTGGTCTTGCAGGAGGCGCTTTGTTTTGCGATTAGGAGTTGTCATAGGTTTGAAAAATCCTTTTTAATATGCATGGGATATGAGTATCCAGAATTAATAACCGTTATAGGCAAAGGTTCCCCATTTTTTGAGCAATTGATGGATAGAACCATTGAACCTACGGTCAAGTTGATTAGTGATGAGGGCTTGATGGGATTCGTGAGTATCAAAACCTGCGTAGCCGTCAGCTAATTGTCCAAAGCCTGGCCCTTCAAGTGTATAGAGAACCCAAAAGGCTTGTGGGGTTGTTAGAATGTCGATAAGGTTATCAAGACCTGTTTGAACATGATAACTGCCACCATTCATACCACCTGGGATAGCATGGATGAGGTTGTAGACTTGTTTGGCATTACCACCACCATCCATAATCAGAAGACCGTCTGGGCCGAAACGTGGATCCTCGTGGGTAACAGGTGCTGTGTTTTGAGCAGGTGCTTGAGGGGTTGTTTCTTGAGTTTTTGGTTCTTCTTTTGGCCTTTCTTTAGCAGCTTTTTCTTGTTCGAGACGCGCTTGTTCTTCAGCTTGTTTGCGCTCGTTATCGGCTAATCGTTTTTGATTGGTTTCGTCTTCAGAACGTTTGTTGATTTCTTCCGCTTTACGAGCGTGCGTTTCCGTACGCTTGATGTGTTCCGCTTTAGAAATGATGGATTTGGTTAATCCTTGGTCATTTGCGTGGGCAAGACTGGTTCCTGTAGCGGTGATACTGGCAAGGCTGGTTGCAAGGATTATCGCTTTTTTGGTTGTTGTTGCCATGACGGTTTCCTTTCTGACTAATTTGTTTTAGTATATCAAAAGGATTAAAAAAAGTCTAATAAAAAATAAGCTAGCAAAGATGCTAACTTATTTGTTGTTTTCGACAAATTGAACCAGACTTTCATAAGTTGCTTTGTGACTTGGTTCTGCAGGCGTTACTTTACCGTTTTTTTTGATACCTGTGGTATAAGGTTTGGTTGTTATAATGAGACGTTTGTTTTTGTCTGTCTGAACAATAAACATACCCTTATATTTGAGGTGTTTTTTGATGTCTTTGACGAGTTTGGTGTTTTCGTCAATGTTAACGGTTTTGACTTGTGTCTTATGGGTGTTGTTGTAAAGGTTAACGGCATCTTTTCTAGCAGGTTCTGCTTTTTGACAGAATTTGCATTTTGGGGAATAGGTGACGTAAACCACACCTGGTTCCATTTTGGTTACCTTTGAGCTAACGGTTGAGTTGTTTGGTAAAAGGCTAGTCCCTAAACAAATAGCCACAAGTGCTAACATGAAGGGAATATATCTGCGACGAAGACGTTCTTCATAGTCAAGACTGTTACGTCCATGTTTGAGGTCGTAGTTTTGAAGAACAAGGGTGATGCCAAGAATGACGAGAACAATACCAAGGCTGTTGGTTATGGCATAAATGTAAGGGAGCCATTTGTCAATGTCGTAATTCCCTGTGCCTGGAATCCCTGAGAGAAGACTAAAGATGAGCCCACTTCCAAGGATGATCCAAGGTTTGATAGTGCTTTTAGCAAGATTTGCGATGCGTTTGATAAACATGTGGTTTTCCTTTCTGACTGACTTTCTTTTAGTTTAGCACATTTTCAGAAGAAAAACTATCAAAATCTGTAGCATGACTAAAGGTCATCTTTTTATCTGCTAACTTCTCAATGGTTTCTAAGGTTTCTTTAGGAATGGCTTTTGTTTCAATGGCGTGTTTTAAGATATAGGGATCTTGATTGACAAAGAGTTCACTTTTATTGGTTTCATTATATATTTTTGCCATTTCGGTAAGGAATTGGCCCATGTATAAGGTCTTAAAGGGTTCTTGGTCGTTTTCTTTAAAGAGCCATTGGTCTAGTAAATGCGTAAAGATATCAACATAGTCAGCGGTTTCAAGTCCTGGATCAAAGCCTAAGAGACAGCGTTCGATTTCAGAGACCGCAAAGGTGACACTATCGGCACTTGATTTGGTTTGAGGGGTGTTGACTTTGACGGGAAAATTAACCATGTTTCCTGTTTGGTTTTTGAACAGTTTGTAAAGACCGTCAGAATAAGGGTTTTCAGGTGTTGTGACAAGGAGCCCTAATTCATTTTCGGTGTCAAAGGTTAAGGTGTGACAAAAACCATAGGCTTTAGCGACGTTAACCAGTTCTTTTTCTTCTTTAGTTAGTTGTTCGTAAGGTTTTTTGGTATAGGTCATTCATCCCCTCCGAAAAGTTCATCGAGCATTTTTTTGTAAATGCTTAGACTAAAGCGTGGTGTTTTTGGATCTTCAGCTTTGATGGCTACGTATTTAGGATGCGCGTGAATGGTATCATAGTTGATTGGCCAAAAATGGTCTCGAATAAAAATTTTATACCAATTGTGACTACGCATACAAGAGACACGGTAAACGGTTCCGTCATTTGTAAACTTGATAGCAGCCCCACGACGTTGATCAAGCCCTTGTTCAATGGTTGAGGCGTATCCTTTTTCAAGCATGTAATCCGTAAGTTTGCGATTCCATTGCGCTAGCTGTTCGGTATTATTTTGACTAAGTTGTTTTTTAATAGACAAACTCATTTTTTGTCACCTGCTTCTTTAAAACGATTATCAATCAATTCTTGTAATTTGATAAGTTCATTTTCGCTAATGGTTCCTTGTTCAAGGGTTTGTTTGAGAAGGAAGGGTTCGCTGTTGATGAATTCTTTTTCAGGGGCATTTCCCATGTAGAATTGGTTCATGGTTTGGAGGAAGCGAGGCATGTAAAGTTGTTTGAAATAGTCAAGACGTGGGTCAAAGGTTAATTCGCCTTCTTTCTTTTGTAGGCTTGAGCCAAAGAAGGTTTCGGCAAGACCATTAACAATGGATTGGTCGATGACACGAAGCATGATTTCCATGATGTCAAAGGGTTGCAAGTAGGGGTCAAGCTTTTCAATGGTTTTGACCAATTTTTCAACAGACGCGTCAATGATGGGTTGGCGAGATAAAGTGTTTGGAGACAAGACTTCTTGAAGAAATTCTGAAGCTTCTTCGGTTTCAGGATGTGCTTTATCTTCAGCTTGCAAAGGAACAACCATTTGGTTTTTGATTTTGACGTTACCGAGTTCTTGGCGAATAAGCAAATAAACGCCGTTATTAAAATGGCGGTCACCGTCTTTTTGAGCGATAACCAGTCCTCTAAGGCTACCGTTTTCGTTGTAAACAAAGGTGAAGTCATGTTTATACCCAATCATTTGGGTCATTTGAATGAGGGACAATTGAATGTCTGTCATTTCTGTCAACTGACGCTCAATTTTGTAGGTTGCCTTGATGTTTTCAAGATAGGCTTTTGCAGTATCATTTAAAAGCATAAAAAATCCTTTCTGGAAGCAATGGTTTTACTTTTATTATAATATAGTTACTCTTTTTAGGCAACCAAAAAAACGGCAAGACGCGTTAGCGTCTTCCGCCTAACAAAAGCTCGTTTTCCAAGGGAAAACGAGCCAACGTCTTATGCAGTTTGTTCTTCTTCTTTTTGACGCTCTTCCCAGCGACGCTGGCGTTCTTCTTTTTCCCTACGAGCGTTTTCTTTGTCGATTTGTTCTTGCTCAATGGCACGGTCTTTCATTTCCTTAGTGACCTTGATACTTTCTAAGATAACCGGTTCTTGAAGGAATTTGAAATGGGTGTTTTTAGCAGTTGTCGCACGCGCCTTTGTTGAGTAAATAAAGGCTTGATTGCGATCTTTTGACATGTACTCTTCAGGGTTGTTTAAATGGCGATTACGTGTAATGTAGGAAGGTTGCGGTTCGTTTGTACGTAGAATAAATACAAGTGGCATAATGGTTTTCTTTCTTTCTATTAGGGATTAGCGCATGAGGTGTTCGGCACGCGCTTTGGCTTTGTCAAGTTCTGATTGTCCGCCTGCCATGATATCTTCTTGGGTAAGGCTTTCAGGACTTGATGGGTTGTCAATGCGACGATTATTGTAGTGTTCCGATGTCGCTTGCATAATGTTTCGAACAAGTCCCCCGTTACCACCATTGGTACGTCGTCCATTGGCGTCAGGAATATTAAGGTTAAACTCTGTAATAGCCTTAAAGAGACGAGGGAGCATGGGTTTCAAGTCTTTAGGAACTTCTTTATGGTAAGAACGTAACATGAGTTCAAAGATGTCAGCCATTTCTTGAGGGGTGTAATCTTCAAATTGAATCCATTGGAAACGACGAGAGATACCAATGTTACTTGCCATGAGGTCTTGCATTTCTTTATCATATCCTGCCAAAATGACAACAGTGTCTGAACGGTTGTTTTCAGCAAAGGCAATGAGTTGGGCAAGAGCTGTGGCTTGGAAGTCAGACGCTCCGTCATTGCTACTAGGTTGTAGGCTATAGGCTTCGTCAATAAAGATGACACCACCTTTTCCTTTTTGAAGGGCGGTACGAGTTAATTCTGCGGTCTGACCTTTATAGCCTGCAACGAGGTCAGCGTCACCGTAGGACTTGAATTTGTTTTCAGGGACAGCACCGATTTCATACAAGGCTTGGGCAAGGATATTGGCGACAATGGTTTTACCAACCCCAGGATTTCCTGCGAAAATCATGTGGTAAGAAAAGTCGTTGTTGCTGTCTAGCGCGCCTTGGTTTTGATTGATCTTGATGGTGTTTAGAATGGTCTTGATACGTTCTTTAACGCTGTTCATTCCAATCAGTTCATCCAGGCGTTCCATAGCGGTTTTGTACTGATGGTTAGAATTAATTTCGGTATTAACACGTGAGACGCTTGTTTTTTGAACGTCATAGAAATTGTCATCACTGACATTTTTAAAGGAGACACTTCCTGTTCGCAGTTCGTGAGTGAGTCCTTGATTAGTCGGATGACTGTTTTGAATAATGACTTGCCCGTCTTCAACAACAAAACCAACAGGACGTTTAACGTCAGGAAGATCTTCAATGGTATAGTTATCGATGGAACCATTACCGTTAAGGTATAATTGGTAAGCGAAGGTTGTTTGGTTGTTTAAAAGACCAATGCGTTTTTCTTTTTTCCAATTAAGTTTTGGTGTTTCGGTATCAATGCTAAGAATTGGATTTGTTAAGGTAAAGTCTCCAATGAGGTTATTATAACGGTCAAAGGTACAGTCGCTACTTTCAAAAGTATTAAAGAAACGCGTATGACTGAAACGAGTATTTCTTGCAGTTACGCTTCCAAAGAAACGAGAGGCATCTTTTCCTTTGTCGAGACAGATAGCGTCACCATAATATGATTTGATATGACTATCAGTTAAGATAACATGAACGTTTTCATCACTGTGAACATTCATGAGGGAGACGTTGTTACAAAGGGCTTCAGCGTGTCCTTTTTCTGATTTGAACCAGATAAGAGGCATGAAGTCTCTGACAGGGCCTTTGACCGTTAACGTAACGTTTGTTAAATTAGCGTTTTCTGTAAAGACTAAGGCGTTAGCCTTTGATTCGCTAACGACATTAAGATCATTAATGGTTGCATTGGTATCAAAACGCATACCAACATGACCGTTGTCAACAGTCAAGGTATTTCCATTACCGTTAATAATAACATCATGTGTGACAATGACGGATTCATTGATGTTTTTGTGGAGTTCAATGATATCGTCGTGATTGACTTTTGCGAGAGCATCTGCAAGGGTCTTGCATCGTCTAATGGGATTGATTCCTCCAACATGATAGGTTTTCATAGGCTGTCACCTTTTTAATTTGGATAAATGTAAGTGACGGTTCCTTGAATACCGATTGGATTGAACCAGCCACGGTAGTTAGCAATACTTTGGTTTCCTGCATAGTTAGCTTCAACAACTTGGATCATACCGTCTTCACGAACGTCTGTCACATAGGCGACGTGGCAACCTGACCATGAAATAATGGCACCCACTTTAGGTGTGGTTCCTGTTTTAAAGCCTGCAGCGGCTGCTGAAGCTGGCCATTGGTCCGCATTTCCCCAGAAACTACCTGCCCAAGGGGCAACGACTTTAACGCCCCATGTACATTGTCCGACAGGGTATGAGCTTGCGCCTGCATAATCATAGGTAAGGCCAGGGATGGTCCCTGCTTGTGGACGTTCTGAAGATGTGGGTGTGTTTTCTGAAGAGGTGTTTGTAGTTGTTTTTGGTTTTTCAGCGTCTTCTTTGGCTTTTTGAGCTTCTGCTTTAGCCTCTGCTTCTGCTTTGGCTTTAGCTTCTGCTTCAAGTGCTGCACGTTGGTCGCGATTAGCAATTTGAGCTTTAAGTGTTTCTTTTTGTGACGCAACTTGAAGACGTTCTGCTTTTAAGCTTGCGGTTTCAATGACACTATTGTCGTCTTTTTGTACCAAGGATTGTAGGGTTGTTTGAAGATGATTTTTAGCCGTTTTTTCTTTGATTTTAGTGGTCAATTGGTCTTCTTTGGTTGTTGCTGATGCGAGACTATCGTCTAGTTGATCAGCGCTTACACTTGGTGCTAAGATAGCGCTTAGAGTCAAGGCTCCTGCGGTACTTAAAAGTGTTTTTGAATGTTTCACGTAAGAATTACCTCTCTTTGCTGTTTGTTAATGGTTTCATTATAACAAAAAGAAAGGCATTTTTCAAATCTAGGAATTGCCATAGATATTGATTTGGTCGTTGATCCAATCAACTTGGTCTTGTGTGAAATGAACAATGGCTGAGGTTTTTTTGTATTGAGGGACAAAGGGCTCCATATAGACGAACATGGATAAGACACCTACGACGTTGTTGTTCTCGTCTTTAGCGCCACTGCCTGACATGCCTTTAAAGGTTTGACTGTTAACAACCATGACGTTTTGATTATTGAGAAGTGTCCACTCAGGTTTTCCTACTGATTTATAAGCAGTGCCTTTTTTATGTTTTGGAAAGTTTTCAAAAGGATAACCTGTATAGGAGATAAGTTTTGGGTCAGGGTTGTAAGCGATTGGACTGATCTTAGCGTCTAGTTGGGTGGCGTCAAAGGTTTCAGGAAGGATAATAAGGGCTAGGTCATCTTTAGCAACGGATGAAAAGCCATAGGCTTTGTTTGGAATTTCGCCATAATAATGGACATGGATATCAACCAGATTAGCGTTTGCGGAATATTTATGGGTTTTTGGATTGTCTAGTTTTTCACTATCAATAGGTTGATTCCAATTGGTTCTGATGGTCCATTCCATGGTTTTGTCTGATTTAGCGGTGACGTCTTTGACAACGTGAGCAGCCGTTAAAATCATATTTTTAGCGACAAAGGTTCCTGTACCGTAAATGGTTTTGTCTTTGCCATCGATGGTTGCGTTACGGCCAATAAGGACACTAGAAGGGTCAGGGGACGTTTTTTCAACACTATTGACTTGACCTGAGGGTAACCAGTAGATTTTTCCAAAGTGCGAAAAGATAAGCATTAAGGTAATGATAATTGTAGTGGAACTAAAGATTGTCCAAAAGACAAGGCGTTTGATAAATTGATAAATTTCTTTTTTGATAAGGATTGACCTCCTTTCTAGGCTATTAAAAAATGTAGGTGTTTAACCTACATTTAAGCCAGTGTGTCGGTCTTCTTCTTCACGTAAACAGGCATCTCTAAAGGCGGCATAGGAACCAATGAGATGGAGTTTTGTTTTGGCGCGTGTAACAGCGGTGTAAAGAAGATTACGGGTGACAAAGCGTGTGTTTCTTAGAAGGGGAATGAGGACTTCGTCATATTCAGAGCCTTGGGATTTATGAATAGTAATAGCATAACCCAAGGTGAAGTTTTGAAATCCATCTGACTTAACGGTAATGTTGTGATCTAATTGGTCGGATGACAATTCAATTGCTGTTAGATTATCGTCTTCATAAGTAAGGTCACAAACGGTCAATACACTACCGTTTCTGAGGTCTTGATGAAAACTATTACTTTTACAAATAACAGGGTCGCCAATGGCAAATTGGTCAGCGTCTGGATGTAGACGTTGTTGAATATAATGATTCAAATAAGGCGCTGTATCAACGGTGTGACCAAGACCTTTATTGACATAAGGGGTTAAGACATTAGGCATGACATTTTTATTATCAGCAAGATAATTTAAAATGGTTAAGACATAATTATCATCAGCAGGGACAAAATTAATGTCATCAATAGTCGCAAAAGCGTCTTGAGAAGGGAAAAGTCCTTCTTGAATAGTTTCTGCTAAAATAGGAATATTTGAGCCATCTTTTTGACGCATGACACGAGATAGGGTAATGACATTTTGAGAATGGTTAAGCAGGTCTTTGAAGACTTGCCCATTAGCAATTGATGGTAGCTGATTGACGTCTCCGACCATGATGAGTTTGACATTATGGAAATTACAGAAACGAGCAATGAGACCGCCTGTCAAAATATCTAACATAGAAGCTTCATCAACGATAAGCATTTTTGGTTTTTGACTAGCTGTTGTCATGATGAGATTATCGAGGAATTCTTCATTGTTTCGGAAGTAGTCTAGAGGGTGCCCTGCAGGAAGACCAAAATAAGAGTGAATGGTCTTTGTTGGAAGATTGGTCGCTTCTGAGAGACGATTAGCTGCTTTTCCCGTTGGAGCTAGAAGAATGATGTCACTATCTCTATAGCCATGATAGGCTTTATTGGCTTTGATGATAGCGTTAGTGACAAAACTCTTTCCTGTTCCAGGGCCACCTGTCAGATACATGGTGTCTGTGAGAAGCGATAATTTAATAGCGTCTTCTTGTTCTTTGGTGTAGTCAACGCCATCTGAAAGAATATTATCAAGAGAAACGGTTGTTGTGATTTCTTTTTCTTTCTCTTTAAGTTCCAGAAGGCTTTTTTCGAGATGATGGAAGAAGGTCGGTTGTAAACCAAAGTCTTTTTTAAGCACGTAAGAGGTGCTTAAAATAGCGTCTTCAAAACTATTCATGTCTTGAACATCGAGTTGACTGAGCTGTAACAAGGTAGGGGTAATGGCATTTGGGACATAGGTATCGTTACTGTTTCGTAAATAGGTAACAACGGTTCGTAGACAGATGGCTTCGTCACGTTTTGTATAGTCGACATTGGTACATTTTTTAGCAATGGTATCACAAAAGTCAAGGTCTGCTTTTTCATCAATGTAGAGAATCCATGGATTTTCTTTGAGGTCGTCTTTGAGATTGGCTCCATAATGTTTGAGAAGACGAATAGCTACTTTTTTTTCAGGAATGAGGTCTTGAAGCTCTTCTGCCCAGATGTTTAATTGAATGTAGTTATTATTATTTCGGGCCAAGGTCAATTGGCGTGACAGGGCTTCGTCAAATGGCAAGGGATCTTCAAAGAATAGAGTGTGTAAGACACGTAAAGGGTCTTTGTCTTTGATGTAATCGCTGAGCATGGTTTCTTGATCTTTAGAGAGATAATCGACAAATAAATGGGCGATGTCTTGATTGTCTTTAAGTGTTAAAAAGGAATTAAGACTGTAGGCATAAGCGCCACTGTCGAAAATTTTCTTTTCCAGATAGCCAACAAAAACATAATAATCACCAGACGTTAGTTTTTGTTCAGTGGTATGAGTGACAAAGAAGTCGTGACGTCTGAAATAGTTGTCAACTTCTGAAAAGAAGTTGGGGTAGTAGATGGCTTGACTGATTTTTTCACGTTTCCAGTTGCTGTCATAGGCGTTTTTATTGTAATCAAAACGTCCACTGACTACAAGTGGATAGCGTTCGAGCATTTCTGCCATAAGTGTATGACCTCCTTTCTAATTATAGTTTGGGTGTTTCTAAATGGGTCATTTGTAGTTGTAAGGATGTGTTTCCTTGCCAACGGTTAAGCACAAGGTCACCTGTAACAAGAAGGGGTTCTTTGGCTTGACGAATGGTTGTCGCTAAGTCTTCATTAAAGGTGATGGCGGAAAGAGGGCCTTTTTTAATTTTAACGGTTTTCCAAAAGGTTAAGCGTTCGTCTGTTGGTTGAATAAGAATCGAGGCTTTGAGAACAGGGTTAAAATCTTTTCCAAAAGGCTTGAAGGTTTCAATTTCTGAGAGGAAACTTAAGATATCGTCATAGGTTTTTTGGGTGAGTTTTTCCCAAAGGTAATAGTTATCTTGTTGTCCTTTTTCTAAGATGATATGGAAACCTTTATTTTTTTGAGCCAGTGGGTACTCTTTTAAGAGTTCATGGTAGCTCTTGTTCCAAGCTTCAATAAACCAAGGAAAGTGTTCGGTTTTAATACTAAACCCTGCCGCGCCTGTGTGTCCACCGCCTTCTAGACCGTAGGTTGGGTAATGGGTCTGAATGTATTCAATCATTTTATCAAGGCCCATGGTACGTGAACGGGCTGACGCGGAAATACGTTCGTCGTCAGGTAGACCGTCTTTATAAAGGCCAATAGGTTTCGTGGGGTCTTGTGTCGTGAAGACGACACTTGGTTCTTCAGAGTGGTCGAGTAAACGTGGGGCGACAAGCCCCGCAACACCGTGTTTGGCATTGATAAGGATGACATTGTTTTTCATGTTATCAATATCTGCTAGGACGGTATCTCGCCATTGGGATTTTAAGGTATTCATGGCGATGATTTTTTGACAGGCTTCTTGACGTAGAGCTTCGTCTTCAGCTAGAAAAAGGACGAAAGCTTCATAGGGCGAGTCATGAATACGTCGTGGGGCATTGAGAGCTGGTGAAATATGATAGGAGATCAATTTTTCATCAGATGGCAAGGGTTCTGGACGTTTCTTTTTGGCACGATTCTTACGGTCAAGGTCTTGTTGGAGAGCGACCAAGAGAAGATGAAGACCTTCAAAGACACGGTTGTAAATAGGATAGGGTGTGTTAACATAAGAGCCTTTTTTGAGTTTGTTGAGTTCTTCTATGGCATATTTAACCGTTGTGTGATTTTCATCTCGAATAGGCATGACGTCTGACACGTCAGCGATACCTGCAAAGACGTGAAGGCGATCAAGTAAAGGTAATTTATCCTTGGCATAACGCATGGCGTAGGCTTGCATCATTTTAAGAGCGACGTGAGCACCTGCGTTACCTTTGAAGGGATAGGTATCACCTTCGCGGTTAGGGTTAATGACAGCTTCAGCGGTGACTTGGTTTTCTTTTTTACCTGTGTGATGGTCTGTGACTAAGACTTTGATGCCTTTTTTTCTAGCATAAGCAACACCTGAAGCGAAAGTTCCATTATCGGCTGTGACAATGGCTTTGATTTTGCCAAATTGTTTTTCCATATCGTCAACGGCTTTAGGCGATAGCCCATATCCGTCTTCCATAGACGGAATGTAAACGGCAAAAGGAAGTCCAAAAAGGTCAAAGGCAGCGGCTAGGACGTTAGCTGAATTAATTCCGTCAGCGTCAAAGTCGGTGTCAATAATGATAAGACCGTCTGAATCATTAAGGACGAGTTTGTGAAATTCTTCAACAAAGAGGTCAGCGTCCGTGTATAAAAAAGGGTCTAGGCTATCTGCAAGGGTCGCTTTTGATAAGGCTAATAATTGGTCTTGGGTATAGCCTACTTCTGATTCTAAACGACTATATAAACGTTCTTTAAGGGTTAGCATAAGTCTCGCTTTCTATTAAAGATTTGGTGTGTTGCATAAACAAAGAGAGTTTATTTGCTTATGGAACACACCAAAAAAATGGTGTGTTTCATGAATTAGTCCATGTTAGCTAATTGGGCTTCAATGGCTTCTAGTTGGTCGTCAATGGATTGATCAGACAAAGGTGTAAAGGTTGAGGTTTCTTCAACCTTTTTAATTTCAGCGAGACTATCCACACGCGCAGCGGTCGTGGCGATAATGGTGCTGTTTTCTTCGAAACGTTGATTGATCGTTTCAAGATTTTGGTTGATAACCTCTTGAGATTCGTGAATTTGTTGCATGTTGGTTGCAACAGAGCCTGTCTTTTCAGCCAAGTTCTTAATTGGTGTGACATAATTGTCTGTCATTTCTTTGTTGATGGCGTTTGTGACCACTTGTTCAACGTCAATAAGATGTTTGTCAAAGCGTTCTGTGACGTCATTATCTTCTTCAAGAAGGGTTGTTGACAATTCTGTGATGACTTCTGTCAAGAAGTTGACCTTGTTGTCTACGGTGACGACATTTTCTGAGGTTGTTGTGACCATTTCACGTGTGTTTTGAACAAGACGTTTAAGGGCGGCTTGTTCTTCTTTGATGTGTGTCAAATCATCTGTGAGAGCGGAAAGAGCTGTTATCATTTCGGATTGAAAGGCTTGCATGTTTTCTGTTTGACGATTGACGGTTTCTTGTTGCTCTTTTGTGCGGTCACGCATGTCTTTAATAGAGACAACAATGGTTTGAAGCATTGAGGCCAATGATTGTTCTGAGACCATAAGGGATCCTTTCTTTAGTTAAAAATACGACCAAAGAAACCTTTTTTCTTTGGTTTGCTATCATTTTCTAGTGTATCAGATTTTTGGTCATTTGTCTCTAATTGTGCAAGGGTTGATGCTACAATCGCTTCAGGTTCTTCGAGAACAACAATTTCTTCAGCTTCTACTGGTTCTTCTTTAACAGGTTCTTCCTTAACAGGTTCTTCTGGAAGGTCAATACCTGCTTCTAGAGCGTCAAGGGCAGCCAATTCAGCGTCAATACGGTCTTCAGACAATTGGGCGCTTGGTTGGCGGGCAACTGTCAAGAAGATGCTATTGACGCTGTTACTTGTGTTTGTGACGTTGATCTTGAAGTTGTTGGTTTGTTTGATCAATTGACGGCCTTTTGTGAACCAATCTTCATGATGATTGTCAAAAAGGTCAATAGCTTTTTGTTTGGCATCTAAGTAATCTTTATGTTCACGAAGGTAATTGTCAAGATTGCTTGAAATGTTGATGTAGTTCATGAGGATGGCTTTTAGCTTGGTGAGACGGGTGTCTTCTTCAAGACGTTTTTGAATGGCTACCATACGTTCTTTAAGGGCGTCAGCATTGACCATATAGGTATTTGCACGTGTCTTAAGGGTTTCCAGGATGTGAACGTATCGGTCTTGTGTTTCTTGGTCAAAGTCTTTAAGGGTTTCAATAAGGACTTGATAAAGATTTTGGGTTTCATCTAGGCGTTTTTCTTGGGTTTCAAGAAATTGCGCCACTTGTTTCAAAGCGTCATGAATGTTTTCATTTTCTTTTTTGGCGATGTCATAGAGTTTTTGATAACTTTTTGTTTTTTCAATGATGTCTTCTTTTAGGACATCAAGAAACTCTTTTTGACTATCGATGTCTACTTGTGTTTTGCTTTGTCGGCTTGAGAGTTTAAGGGCATAGAGACTCAAGCGTTTGGCTTCTAAGTAAGTTGTATTTGTCATGGATGTCCTCACTTTTTCTTAGGCTTGTTCTGAGGTTGGTTTTTTGTCAGTTGGTTCTTCTGTCATTGACAAACGAAGCGTGATGGCTTCAAGAGAGGCTTGAAGGGTATCAAAGTTTTGGTTATAGCCTTTGATATCTTCGACAGCTGCAACCAAACGGTCTGTGTCTGCTTTCATGTCTGCCTTGTTGACATCCAATTGTTCATTGAAACTTTGGGTGTCTTTACGTTGTTGTTCAACGAGGTTTGACATGCCTTCTTTCAATTCTTTTGATTGGTCAAGAAGACTATCAAGGAGTTCGCGTGGATCTTGTTCGTCCACTTTTGTTTGAATGGTTGTCAAGAGTTCTGAAATTTTGATGACTTCATTGGTGTAGGCTTCATTTGATGTTGTGATGATTTTTTCCCAAATGTCAGCTTGTTGGGCAAAGTTTTCCATAAGGTTAAGGTTGCTTGCGCTGACATCTTCTGCACTTTTTCGAACCGTTGCGACGTCTTTTTCAATGGCTTCGCTTGATTTGTTAACCGTTGTCAAAATGGTTTTGTTTTCTTTTTGAAGTTGGTGGTCTTCGTTAACGGTTTTCTCAATGGCTTTGAGGGTTTCGTCATTGTTTGTTGCTTTGGCGTGAATATCAATCATGACGTTTGATGATTCAGAAACAGCTTGACTGACAACTTCTGAGTGGCCAAGAATGGTTTTAAGGGTTTCGTTTGCAAAGCGAAGGGATTCGTTTGTGTCAGCAGATTGTTGGATGTTGTTTACAGTAGTGTTGTTTTTAGCGTTTGTCATAATAAATAAATTCCTTTTCTGTTAGTAATAGTGGATATATGTGGTTGTTTTAGTTTTGACGAACTGGTGTTAGTAAGTGAAGGAGGTTGTCATCGTCTGGAGAAGTGATGCGCATTGGACGAACAGGTCCCATGAAATCAATGTTGACCAAGTCTGATTTGAGGGTTGCTAAAAGTTTAGCCATGAAACTCGGATTAAAGGCGATGTCAAAGGTTTGATCTTCGTCTTCTTCAAGGGTTTCTGTAAAGGTTGTCAAGGTTTCTGACAAGTTAGCCACATTTTCGGGTGCTTTAGCGGTGATGGTTGCAATGCCGTCTGTATGAAGTAATGTATGTCCTTTTTCACCATTTGACAAAATGATTTGGGCACGTTTAACGGTATCTTGGAGTTCTTTTGTGTCCATGACTGTTTGACGTCCATAGTGACCGCCAAGAAGACGGTCAACGTCAGGATAGTTTCCTTCAATAAGACGGGTTGTTAGTGTTACGTTTTCGCTAGTGAAAACCGCACTGCTTTCGTCATAGGCAAAGAGAAGCTCGTCAGTTGTTAATTGTTGTAATTGTTTGATGGCGAGTGTTGGTAAGACTAAATCAAGTTTTTCAGGTGCGTTTTCTGGTTTAGGCAAGCGTTTTTGAGACAAGGTGTGACTATCGGTTGCTTCGACGATGAAGTGGGTGTCTGTGAATCGTAGATGAATACCTGTTAAAATTGGACGGGATTCTTGGTTAGATACGGATACAACGGTTTCGTTAAGGGCTTGAACAAATGCTTTAGTGTCTAAAGAAATGGCTTGTTGATTGTTAATTTCTTTGATACGAGGGTATTGTTCAGCGTCAAGACCTTTTAAGTCCATTTCGGTTGATGGTGTTTTAAGGGTGATTGTCTTTTTAGTGTCATCGACAATAAGAGTGATGTAGTCACTATTAAGACTGTTTGCAACCGTTAAGAAGAACTTAGCGTCAATAAGAAGGGTGGTCGGTTGACCATCAATGGTCAAGATATCTTCTTCGACGGGCATGGTTTTTTCTAAGGTTGTGGTTGCGTTAGAACTTTTTAGGATAAGCTTGTCGATTTGAACATCAAAATAAACGTATTTGAGAACAGGGATAGCGTTTTGTGCGGTGATGTTTTGAACAACGGTTTTAAGGGTTTTTAGAAAAGGGGTTTTTTTAAGGGTTAAGGTTGTTGGCATAGGGTTTCCTTTATTTTTTTGGTGCATTTGGGTCAAGGGCTGTCATGAGTTCTTGTTGGTCGTCTTCTTGTTTGTTAAGGTTATTGATGACTTTAATGTCTTCAGTGCCTTCTGCAAGAAGGTGAATAACGGTGACAGGGTGTTTTTGACCACTACGGTGGAGACGTTTATTGGCTTGACGATAGCGTTCATTAGAATTAGGTGGCGTCATCCAGACAATGGTATGTCCTCCTTTTTGGATATTAAGGCCATGGGCAGCAGAGGCTGGATGGACAAGTAACACTGGGATTTCGCCTTTGTTCCATTTGGTGATGATGTCACTAAAGTTTTTAGCTTTGGGGTCAAGGTAGACGTAGTCAATGTATTTTTTAAGACGTTCGGCTTCTGATTTAAACCAAAAGAAGATAAGAAGTGGTGAGGTTGCGGTTTCAACCATTTCTTTAATGGCTTCTAGCTTTTTATTATGGTAGCTGGTGTAGTGCCGTTCGTTGACGTCCATGCTAAAGTCATCACTAATGATGGATGGGTCAAAGTCTTCGATGTTATCATAGATAGCTCCAGAGGATAGTTGCAAGAGTTTCATCTTAAGAACGGCACTATTTGCGATTTTGATACCATGCATACTGGTCGCTTGATCCGTGTCCCTTAGAATTTTACGTAACTTTTTATCAAAGTCATTGTAAATTTTCTTTGCTTTAGCAGGGAGTTTGATGTATTTATTGACGTAGGTAATACTTGGCAAATCGACCCGTCCATCGGTTTTTAAGGCCATAACGGTATGTTTGAGGTTTTCAAAGATTTTTTCTTTGGCGCCAGGTTTTAAGCCGTATTTAAAGACACGTCCAGTTCTAGGATGGATACTTGTTGGCTTAAAGTAAGTTGAGCGGTAGACATAAAAATCACTGGTGAAATACCTCATGTTAGCAGGGTCAATGACAATAAGTTGTGACCAAAGGTTGAGGTAACTAGAAGGTGATGGGGTTCCTGTTAGTCCAACGAAATAGCGAATGTTTTTTGTCAGTTTTTGAACGTCCACGAACTTATTAGTATCGTGAGCTTTAAACATTGACAATTCGTCAATAATCACAACTTCAAACGGATAAGACCATCCACGTTTGTCGTAGAAGTCCGCGATTTTTCCGAGTTGTTCGGGATTGGTTGTGACTAGGGTTGGTTTTTTTTGAGGAACGATGAGGCTTTCTAGTAAGGCATTGCGTTTTTTGACGCTAAGTTGGATGTTAATTTTAACATCGAAATCATAGCCCCAATCATCGGCTTCTCGTGACCAGGTGTCAAGGGCTACCGTAATAGGGGCAACAATGAGAACAGGTTTGGTTTTATCCACAAGGTCCTTGGTAAAGAGTTCATTTAAGAAGGCTAGCGTGGCTAGGGTTTTTCCAAGACCCATGTCGGCAAAGAGTCCGCAGCGTTTCTTCTCAAGGGCAAAGTCTACCATTTGTTGTTGATAAGGACGTAGTTGTCCACCGTTTGGTGTCTTTAGGGTTTCTATTGGCAGGTTATTATGGATGCGTTTTTCGAAGCGTTGCCGTAAGGTCTTATCGTTTCGGATAAGGTCTGCCATTTGGTTATCGGTTAAGACATGGGTACCGACTAAAACGGTGAAGGGTTTTTTTGTAGCCTTTAGAAAAAGGAGATACAAGGGATCAATATCATTTTCTGTGACAACTAAATAACGGTCTACGTGAGGAACGAGACCGTTGATGAGGCTAATCATGTCTTGAATGGATTCTTTAAGGTAAATAGTCGGATCAAGAGGTATGTGACTAGACGGATCAAAGGTGATCAATCGTCCAGTTTTTGATTTCTTGTTAGAAATAAAGGGTTGGTTTTCTAAAGCCTTTTGAATGAGTTTTCCTTGGCCTTGGTTAAGGGTGCCCTCAATCAAAAGGCCTGTTACGGGTTTTTGAGACATTCCTTATTCCTTTACATGTTTCAATTGAAATTCTTGTGCGGTTCGGGTGGAACCATAGGTTTTAAGATGGGCTAAGGTTGCGTTAGGGTGTGTGCTTTGGAAGATGCGCGTGGCTTCTTCCTTTGTAGGTGCTAAAATCGATAGGGTTTTACGTTGTCCATCTTCAACCATAGCGATTGAAAATTGGTTCATGAGGGTCTCACCTCCTTTCGAGTTCTTCTTCTATCCAATAGGATAGGATTTCTTGTGCTTCGTCTTCATAAGGGATTTCATTGGCTGTTTTTAGCCAGTGATAGCTGTCAAAGGTGACATATTTATCGTCCCAATAGACTTTTCCAAAATGGGTATCACGAGCCGCTTCAAGTGGCTTATTCTCATAAAAGAGGTTGAAAAAGTCTTCATCAAAGGGATAATAATCAAAACAATTTAAGTCGTGTGTGTCGTTGAGGCGTACGGCGACTTCTTCAATTGTATCATAATGAAGAAGATTGTCAAAAACTTCAAGGGTGTTTTCATCAAGAGAATAGATCTCATAGATGGTTTCTTTGACGTCATCAAGGATGATTTCTACTTTCGTGATTAATGTGTTTTCATAGCGTTCTAGCAATTTTTCGTGATCGGTGTCGTTTGTTAAGGTAATTTTGTCACCTTTGTCTAAGTGTAAAATGATATTAGCCATTGTGACCTCCTAATTGATTTGCCAAATAAGGTTATTTAAGGGATTGATATATTTGGTTCGATCATCATATTGGTCAATAAGGTCTTTAAATTCTTGTCCTGTGAAGTTTTCTTTTTCTGTGAGATCTTGGAAGGCATCGACAATTTGTTTTGCCATTTCGATAGATACTTGGACAAGAAAAACGTCTGGTTCTTTAAAGGCATTGACAAAGTAATTTTGATAGAGTTCGTCATCAATTTCGATGTCTTGCCAGAAGCTAGATAGGTAGTTGATGGTTTTTTGGGTACTCATGGTCATGGTACCGTTAGCAAGAGCATTATTGAAATAGTATTCAATGGTTTCTGTATTGATGTTATCGTCATCTTCAATATCGTCATAGATATAGTCAATGACGAATTCAGGGAAACTGCGTTTGTCGTCAGGACGTTGTTGATCGATGACGGTACTTAAGAGACCAATGAGGGCGTTTTCGGTTGGGTTTTTGTAATTAATTGTATTTCGATCAAGGGTTTTTTCAAGGAGGTCTCGAATAGCGTATTGGTCGTGTTGTGTGAGTTGGTAGGTTGGAATGTTATCGTATTCTTGAAAGAGGCTTTCCGTTTTTTCAGGAATATCAAAGGTTAGTGTGATCTTTGGCATAGGTTTCCTTTCGTTAGAGAGGGTTTAAGGTGATGGTAATGATATAGCGTTCAATACGGTCGCCATTGATGCTTTTTTTAGCTTTAACTTCTTGGTTGCCAGGGATAAAGGTGTATTCACGAATGACGTCATCGTTATCGTCAACAAGAAGTCCTGCATCAACCAAACCATCAATGAGAGGTTTGGCGGTTGGATAAAGGTTGGGGCCATCTTTACGGCGTTTAGACGATGATGAGATGGTGATGATAACTTGGCAAGGGTGAGTTTCGTCAAAGGGGGTATGGGGTTCCTTGTTACGTAATTGGGCATTAATGTAGTTTTGTCCAGCTTGTTTAGCTAGTTTGCGAAGGTGTCTGATAACGGCTGAACGTGTTGACCAATGGGTTCGGTCGTTTTCATTGATGACTTCTTGTCCTTGACTTAGGCTGTATTTTTGGCCACGACGGTTAAGGGAGAAATTAAATGAGGGCACGTAGGCACATATCCTCCTTTCTATGAGTTGAAAAAGGTTCCAAGAGCGTTCTCAAGGCGCTTATGGTAGGTTGTTTGTTTGTCTTTGTATTGTTCTTTAATAGCTGTGAGATGGTCATCTTGTTTTTGTTGTTCACTATAATTGGTGACAACAACGGAACCATTGACATTGATGTTGCGATAATTTGGCATGGCGTCTAAATCAAACATTTGGTCAATGGTTTTTAAGTCAATTTGAGGGTCATTGACTGCTAACAGATAGTCATCGAGTCCTTTATAGGTCTTATCCCAAAGCATGAGACAATGAATGCCACTAGTTCCTGGGTTGGTTAGGGGGCCAATTTGACGTGCTGTTAAGTCGTTTGCAATTTTGTGCATCTGCGAGGCGACCCGTTTATTGGTAAACAAGTCCATATCAAGAGCGATGTAGATGATTAATTGGTCATAGGCTTCTTTTAATTGTTGTAAGACTTTATTGTAAGGACAATGAATACCGTTTAATTGCATGACGTATAAACTATCAGTATAGAGTTGTTTGGTCAAGGCAGGTTTTTTTGTCTTTAGAATGTCTGAGACAATGACTCCTTTTAAAGCTCCTTCAACGATGATGACACGTGCTAAGCGTTTGTTGGGTGTTTCTTGAATCGGAACAAGGGTGGCTTCAATTTTTTCAGGACTTAGATTTCCTGGTTTGAGGTAGGTGTATTTACCCTTAATGTCTATGGTTAAGTGATTAATGGTTGGTGGGAGTTGATAACCACGGTTTTTGAGTTGTTGAACAAGATTTTCAGTTATGGTGAATTGTCCATCTTTATCTTCTAAGGTTGTTTTATCAATGACTTGCAAGCGACTCGGTTCACCATTTTTTAAGAAGGTATAGACGCGTTTCTTTTTATCAAAGTAACTGTCATGGTTAACTGTTGTGTGGTTGTTCATTTTGGCTTTTAACTGATAAGTTACGTTATCTGGAATAACCTGTGGGCGTAAGGGGTTTTTATGGTAATCCTTACTTGGAATGATGATTCCGTTTGTTTCCGTTAAGCGTAAAGCAAAGAGGTCTTTTCCTAAAAGTGTTTCTCTTTTGTTTTTGTAACGATTCATGCCAAAATGGCCACGGTAGTCTTTGAACCAATGAGGGTCAATAAAGAGACTTGGTCGCCAGGTGAAAAAGTCATCGGTATTGATGAGTTGACGCTTTTTAAGATGGTCCAGATGTTTTTCATCTAAACGGCTAATGGCTTTTAAGAAGTGCCATTCGTCTTTGGTCCAGTCGGGGTAGATATGACTTTCAGGATAGAGATGATAATAACTCGGGGTCTGATTAAGCAATTCAAAGTAAACGTCTTTGTATGACACAAAACAACGGTGTTTGTTTTTAAGCAGTTTACCAATAGCACACAAAGCTTTCCATGTTTTTGGATAGGAATTTAGGAGATGTTTTTTAGTCGTGAGGTCTCCTTGAATTTTACCATTTGCCGTAATAGTGAGTAGCGATAAGTCAGTGTTTGTGATATTTTCCATAGGCTATACTTCCAAAATGTATTTATCATTGTATTGGCCAAGGTGCGAGTAGGCTAAAATCTGTAACTGACAAAGCGTCTTTTCAGTAATTTGTTTTTGTAAATCGCTTCCTTTAGCTAGCCAACCGACTTGTTTGGCTTCACCTGTAGCGAGTGGGGCATAAACGGCGACCGCATTTGGGTCAGGTTCTGCGGTTGATCCTGCTTCAGGGAAGAAGGGTTGGGGAATAAGGAGACATTGACAGGTGACGCGCTCAACGTCATCTACAGTGTCAAAGTCTCCTTTAAAGAGAGCGATATCAGGGTTATTGGCGTAAGAGGTTCCTACGACAGGATATTCCATAGGTAAGAGGTCCTTTCTAATAATGGGGGTTATGGGCTGACGAAAATCCGACCGCCTGCTCGCGCCCAGCGAGCAGGAAGGCAATCCCTTTATCCAAAACACAAACCATGGGATACGGGGCGGCGATAGCCGCATCCCGCAAAAAAACCGAGCGTCCGTTCGGACGCTCGGCACTCAAAAAAACCAACGGTTCGTAAGAACCGTTGGTCAGGTAGTCGGCGTTAAAACAGACGACCGATAGTTGGTTCCTAGAGCCGAAGGCTCTTTATAGGGTTTTTGACTGACTTTGACACTGAGGCAAGTGATTGGGTCAATGACTAAGTAAAGTCCTTTTTGGAAATAGGCACACTGTTTTACGATCAGTTTAGGAAAATCGTTAGTTGGTTTTAAAACAGGCGTCAGTTGGTTTAGACTATAATAAAGAGCGTTGGCGTTTTTGGCTTGTTGAACAGGGATGCTTAGGTAGTCTGACAAGGTGATTGGCGTGTCATTACAGTATCCTTCTAAGTAATAAGGAACCGTAATGGTAAGTCCTTTTAAAGAAGGTTCTTTAAGGCTTAGAACAATATCTGTGCCGTTAAAATAAGAGTTCATGGTCAGCGGAATCTTGTAATCAGAACGTAAGTGTTCTAATTCAAGGTAATCAAAAACGAGACAAAGGCCCGTTTTTGTTTTAATGAGTTGTTTTGGGAGATGCCCCAAAATCATGTCGTTATAATAGACAGCGATAGGTTCATCGATGAAATAGGTATCATAAGGTATCACTGGTGTCTAATTCCCCTTTTTGTAAGTGTTTAAACAGCGTCTTTGAGTGTAAAGGTAACATTGACATCATCGCCATAGACTTGAAGTTGTGCTAAGAGTTGGCTAGCTTCTTTAGCTTTTTTAGGTGTGGTGACAAGTTCATAGGTGATGGATGGGTTTTGGTCAAGGTCATCAATGAGACCTTGAATTTCAGCGTAAGAATTAACTTTAACTTTTGGTTTGATTTCATAGACGCCATCAATACTGTTGGTCCATGAGTCAGGACGGTTAATGTTGATGGTTGATTCGCTGTTGACTTTTAAGTTAGCTGAAAGAACATAGTCAAAATCACGGCTTTCAAACAAAAGGGCTAGGTTTTTAATGACTTCATAAGGGCCTTTTGTTTTGAGTTTTAAGGTGACGGTATAGTCAACACCACGAACAGCAAAGCCTGAAGCGAGGTCTTTGGCGCTTTTAGCGGCATCTGAGAATTTGATACCGACAGAGTAGCCTTGGTTAAGGTGTTGTTCATAACGAGACAAGACGTCTTCTTCCGTGAGTTCTTCAAAGGTTGTGCGTTTGATTTCGTTAATTTTTTGATCGTTGTTTGTTTCTTCGTTTGGGAATTTTGTAATAAGGTACATAGGTTATTTTTTTCCTTTCGTTAGTTGAGTTTAAAGGCACGCCAGTTTCCGATTTTTTGGGTGTCTCCAAAGATGTCTTTAAGAGCGGTACGTAATTGGCCTGCGTCATCAGTGAATTGTTTCAGAACATTTTTACTACCGTTTAAGAAAACATTACCGTTTTTATTTTCTGTAATGAGGTTTTTATTTCCAGAACGAATAGCACTAATAAGGGCGCTAAGGTCAATGTCGTTAGTGTCTTCAATATCTTTGATTTGTGTTAGGTAGCCTTCGTTTTCGTTGAGACTGTCTTTGAAAGCTTGTTTACTTTTGATCTTTTCATCAGCCAATTGATTTTTGAGGTCTTTTTCTAAGATTTCCGTATCGGTGCTATGATAGGTTTCATTGACATAATAATCAGGATTTTCTGAGAAGGTCTTCATGAAATAGGCTGCAAACAAGCGTTGGTTGTTTTTAAGAAACTCTTTAAAGGCTTGTTCGGTTGTCAGTCCCAAAATCTTAGCCTTTTGATACATAGACGTTGGCTTGATGGTAATGGCAAGAAGACGGCGTTTAAGGTCATCGTGAACACCATCGATGTTTGGGGTATAGTTGGTTAAGACAATATGAAGGCCGTTGAGTTTGTTGTAGACACGGTTTTCGTATTTTTTTTCGTTTGGCGTAATACCTTCTGTCAAGAGTGATTTAATGGCAGAGGTGTTGAGACCATCGAAATTATGGGTTTTTTCTTGAACGGTTTGCCCACGAAATTCTGCTTCTGAGTAAATGGTCAAGCGTTTACGTGGGATAGATGCCGTTGAGTGTTTGTCGCGCATTTCAAAGTGGTCATCAAAAGAGGTGTGAATACGGTAAAATGGACTGGTGATAACAGCGTTAGCGAGACTGTTAATGAGTGTTGATTTACCAATTCCTGATTTCCCAATGACAAGCAAGGCTTTTGAAACGTGTTGGTCATAAACGTTTTTATTATGAAGGGCGGCTCCAAAATACCAGGCAAGGGCATGTTTAGAGTATTCATCACAAAAGACATCTAGGAAGCTATCTACTTTTTGATAATCTTCTTTTGAGTAATCACTGTAAATCGGACGTGTGTATGGTAAGGTTGTTGTGATGGTGTAATTTGGTTTTTCATCTGCAAAAGCGACGTATTCATTAAAACTTGGCAATGGTCGTGAGGCTAATAGACCAATTTGTTTGTTGAGGTCTGTTAGAATTTCGACTTTGTCTTCTAAAAGGAATTTGAAGCGTTTGCGAACTTCTTTTTGGTTGAATCCTTTTTCGCCTCCAGAAAGTGCTGCGTTTTCGGCAAGTTTTTCATCACATTTTTGTTTAAGAAATTCAAAGACGCGTTTTTGAAATTCAAAACGAACGTTTTTTTCTTGAGTGTCCCCTTCCAAGGAGAGGTCTGTTTCTAAATCAGCGGCGACAAGAAAGCCTGTATCGGGATCTTTGAATCCAACGATTTCAGGCTTGTTTTTTAGAGTTGCAACGTAAATCACGTCGTCATCATCAAAATTAAGGCGTACGGAAACGTTGGCTCTTTTCTTTGACTTTTTATTGTCGTTGTCAAGACCGTTAAAGGTGACATCACGAAAGAGGGGGTGCTTTGTTGCGAGTTGTGGCATAATGGCTAAAACTTCCTTTCTATAGATGGTTTAATGTGTGGGTTTGTGGGTTTGTCCTTTCTGTTTTTTTCGTTTTTCGTTATCTTTATCTTATCAAAAAGAGAGGGTGCTGTCTAGAAAAAACTAGGGCTAATTTTTTCTTGTGCTTTTCTTTTTGGTTGAGTTTTGTTATACTTAAAGTATCTTATAGTAGTCAGAAAGGAGGGCTTCTTGTTGGCTCTTACGATGTTATTTAAAGAAGCATCTCAATCATTGGATTTAAAAATGCCTAGTCATACACGTGTGTATCGATTAGGAGATCGTGTGTTTTATAAACTACGGGATATTGCCTTATTGAATGATGTTCCTTCTTATAAGTTGAGATATATGTTTATGGATGGACAATTGGATGCTTTATTTACACTTTATCAGGATCAAGAAACGCGTAGGTATTATGTGGCGTTTGGACAAGCGAGACCTGATGAGTGGCCAATTCGACCGTTTGTGTATCCGTTAGAAGAAGGGGGTATTTATGAAACTCGTTAGAAATAGTCCTTTTTCATTGGCTGTCAAATGGATTTTATTGGTTGTTTTTGTTTTTCTTGGCATTAATATTTTTAAATCACCCTTTTTCGCTTGGAATATCCCTGCTTTTTTAGCTTATGTCGCTTTTGTGTCGATTTTGATTTCGACGACACCAACCCAACGTGGGGTCTTGCCACGTATTTGGTCTATTTTACGTAATAAAAAACGTCAGTCTATTATTTGTAAAGACGTGACCTTGACCTCTATTTCAGGGAGTGGTTTTAACATTAAAGAAGTGGACATGGACAATGAAGGTCAATCTGGTTTTCGTTTTATGATGATGAAATCTCGAACAGATGGCCTTTGGTATATTCCTTTATCTGTTTCAGGCATGGCCAATTATTGGACGTCTAATCAAGATTTGGAAGCTCACAATATGGAAGTTAAAGCTTGTATGAATCTTCTTGATGGTGGGGAAAAATGGTATGACGTTAATATGCGTGACTTGAACGTTGTTATGATTGATTTGGCTGAAGAATTACGGACACAAGTAACAGGTGATGATGAACTTGATGCGCTTACTTATCAACGTCATGTGAATTTGCAATATGCAGGTAGTGAAGCGCATAAGACCTTGCAACAGTATATCGTGTTAGGTCTTCGTAAAAAATCCATTGGTAAAGTGATTGGACAGTTGAATCGTGTCTATAAATTGTCGGTTCCAAATTACCCTGTTGACGTTGTTCTTGCTGCTATGGGTAATGGTGCAGGGCTTTATTTAGAAGAGAGTGAACCTAAAAAACAAGTCATTGGTCGTGGAAAGAAAGGAGCTAAAAAAGCGTCTGTTAAAAAAGCATCTGCTAAAAAGGGTAAAAAAGCAGCTGTTAAAAAAGGTAAAAAAGCACTTGTTAAAAAAGAACCTCGTCGTAACGTTAAGAAATTAGCTAAGAAACGTCGTCGTTAAGTTCTATCGAAAGATAGGGCTTTTTTTGTAGGCTGTCTTTTATTTTTGCATCTTCTTTGATATAATGAAAGTAACTTATATTGTATAGAAAGGGCTATAGTAAATTATGGCAAAGAAAAAACGTCGTCCAAAGACGGAAAATGCCCGTCGGAATAAGCAAACGACCGACGATGTGGTTAAAATTTCGGATGCCCGTTCTGCATTTTCTTGGTCTATTTTTTGGGATGAAGTTGTGCTTGAACGGATTAAGCAGATTCAAGAGTATTTGAAACGTCGTGGGTTTTACGCCTTTATGACGGCGGATTCACAATATCGGAATCGGTTGATTCTAAAATTGTTTGTTCTTTTTTTGGGCTTTATGATTGGGGTTGTGCCTCGTATCAATGATATGAAGGCAAAGGTTATGGTACAGACCTCACAATCTGAAATTAAGCAAATTCAGAATAAGGTTTATACCTATGCACCGATAACTATTAAACCCATGGCCTCTAGTCATTATAATGGGAAACATGTTATTGTGTTTGATGTTCAGGGAAGTACCGAAGACGGTGTGTCATCGTCTGTGGATGATTATGTGGTTAAATTAAGTGCTTTTTCAGGGGTTAAGGATTCTGAGCGCGTGACCTACAAGCATACGGTTGTTCCGATTTCAGCCAATGAACGTTTGGTGGTGCTTTATATTGATACGTCTAAACAAACAGTGGTGTCAGGACATTATAATGTTTTTATCAATCAACCTGATGTTGTTGATAATAAGGATGCCCAGGATAATTTCAATATCATGATTTCTTTATCGAACGCTCAAGAAACCAATGAATTGTATAATGCGTCTGGCTTGTCTTTAGAAGCCTTGTCTGGTAAGTTGCTTGAAAGTGCATCGGTTGATGATGCAGGTATTGATAAGGCACAAAAAGAATTGGATAAAGCCTTGAATGTCTATAGTAACACCATCAAACGTCTTGAGGTTCAAGGTGGTAAGGTTGAACCAAGTGTTGATAGTGTTAAAGAATATGTGCGTAGTCATTCTTATTTCTCTTATTTGACGGATCGTTCAGGGGTTGCGGATATTCGTGATGAAGATGATGATGCGTCAGATATGGACTTTAGTAATGGGCCTTCTTCTAGTGACGCGGTGGTCGCTCTAGAAATGAATGGTAAGCGTTATGTGTCAGGGGAAACCGATGAAAAATCGGCTAATGATCCTTATTATGATGAATTGAATAACCTTCAAACAGCTTATTCATCAGTACTTTCAAACCTAACAGCACTTAATTCGGTACGTCAACAACGTTACCAACAATTGTCTAAGTTGGCCTATGTGCTTCGTTCTAATGTTGCTATTGATGATTTTAAAGACGATGGTCATGTGAAAGTGAATAGTTCCTTAGACGATAAATAACTCTCAGTTTGAGAGTTATTTTTTTTGTGTTTGAAGGAGGTGTTTTGTTTGAAATAGGGGGCGGTTTTTGTCTGGGATGGGGGTGATTTTTGTTTGAGAGGGCGTGATTTTTGTTTGAAAAAGTGTTCGAGAAGATGTGATTTTTGTCCGAGAAGGTACGATTTTTGTCCGAAAAAGTGTCCGAGAGGGCGTTGTTTTTGTCCGAAAAATTGTCCGAGATGCTATAGTTTTGTTCAAAAAAATGTCCGAGAAGGGCTTTTTTTGTGTCAAAATGCTTGATTTTTGTCCGAAAACGCCTTAATTTTGTCCGAGAATTTTGGTCATTTGTCCGAGAATTTGTCCGAGTTTCGCTAAACTATTCTTCATTTAATTAGGTTTAATGCGCCTCAAATGTAGTTATAGAGAGCTTACATTTACGTTTTCATGAATTTTCATAACTTTTTTCATTTTTGACGTTTCGGACAAAATTTTGTCCGAGAATTTGTGTATTTTGTCCGAGTTTTATTTTTTTCGGACATTTTTTGATTTTTTCGGACAAAAAGTTTGTGAAATTTGATCAATCTTATTTGATGTGTCAAATGAATATTTTGGGTTCATTTTCGGACATTTTTGAAAAGTCGTTGAATATTGGTCTTTTATTTTGGATAAATTTTCATTGTTTTAATCTTCTAATGGTGTTTAGCCTTGCGGTTGTCTGTTTTCAATAATTTTCATTAGAGTCTCTAATTGTATATTTTTTGGAGGTCTTTGGTTTTGAGTGGCGATTTTTGGTTATGAAAACAGACAACTACGCGGTTTGTGAGACTTTTTTTATTTGACTTTTTTAAAGGTTTCGGACATTTTCGGACAAAATGATTCTAATCTTCGGACATTTTCGGACAAAATTTTTGAGGTTTCGGACATTTTCGGACAAATTCTCGGACAAAATTCAAAATATACATCGAGTGTATAAAATGCGTGGTTGTGGGCTTTGTGGCTGATTTTTTTATAAATATGTAATGGAAAACGCTTTCAAAAGTGTGTTTTCGGACATTTCTGTAAAAAGTTCTATGTAAAAAAGTAAAAAAAAATAAAAAAACGCTATAGGGGTTTTTTTTGGCGGGTCGATTTTCGGACAAAATTGGTTTTGGCGTTTTTTGGACAAATGGATCGATTTTCGGACAAAATTTCGGACAAAAAAAGAGAGTTGATTTTTTCTTCATGTTTTGCCTTTTCTTTTTTTGGGGTTTTTGATACAATACCAGTAAACGAATAAAAAAGGAGTTCCTTCATGAGTTTTTTAACTTACGCTATTGCCGCTAAATTAGAGCGTGGCACGCATTTACTTGACACACTTGTTAGTAAACAAGATATTCCTAAAGATCAACTTGAACGTGATTTAAATACATTGCAATTTAACCCTTCGACGCTTTTGAAAGCTGAATTGATTGAACGTGATTTTCATAAAGCGGTTGATGTGCTTTTTACAAAACGTTTGGTCGCTCGTGGAAATGCCTCGTATGGCGTTGAAATTGAGGGTGAAGAACGTGTTATTGAATCTCTTAAGTTAGTGTATCAGGTGACTAATGACGATATTTATCAATCAGGATTGCAATCTCTTGCTCACCACTTGGGTTCTCGAAAATTGATTGAAACAACAAACGCTGTTGTTTTGGGTGGCGATATCGAATTAACGGATGCTGAATATGATCTTGAAAAACCGTATACGGATGACGTTATTGCTGCTATTTTGAAGTTGGAAGAGACTGAAAAGACTGTTTCTGAAAATGTGGTTAATGAAACGACTGACGAACAGGACGCTGAAATTAAATATGAGACTGTTGATGAATTTGAACACAAGACGGCTGATGAACATGACGTTGAATCTGAAACAGTCAATGACGCTGAACCTGAGACTGTAGATGAAGCTGACCGTGAAACAGTTGATGAATCTGAACATGAAACCGTTGATGAATCTGAACATGAAACAGTTAATGAATCTGAAATTGAACACGAAACTTCTGATAAACATGACGTTGAATCTGAGATTGAACATGACGTTGAGCATGAAAAAGTTGATGCCTCTGAACAGACTGTTGTAGATTCTGTTGAATCATCTGAAGTGATTACTGATACAGTGACGCCTTCTGAAACAGCAACTGAAGCGGCGACTAAAGAATTTCCGTTTAGTGATGATGAATTAACGGAATTGGCAAAGGGTGTTATTGAACGTGGTAATAAACTTGCTGCTGATGTTCCTGATTTTGGACATTCTGAAACTTCAGATGTTTTGGCTGTTCTTGGTGACTCAACTGAAGATGTTAAATCGACTGATGACTCTGCTGAAGTTAATGCATCTGAAGATGCACATGCTTCAGAACAAGCAACAAGTGATGTTTCAGAAGCAGAAGCTTTGAACCACATGATTGATGAAATTTCAACGGATCTTAAAACGAGTGAAAAATCTGAAGCGGATGTGACAGCTAGTGAAGGACCATCGGTAGATGATGTTGCAAAAGCATTTGGTGGTTCTCTTGATGGTGTCAGTGTTGTTAGCAACCTTGGTCGTTTGCATGAAGTTGGCAAACCTATCACGTCGCAATTTGCACGCTAAGAAAGGATGAGTGAATATGACAACACCAGAATTAGATTTGGTGACTAAATATGGCTATGAACGCGCTGAAATTTTAAACCAGGCATCTATGGCTGATGGTTTAGCAGATTTTGAGCTTTCTGGGCCACTTATTGCAAAACTTGAAAAAACGTCTAAGCCAAAACAGCAAATGGCGATTGTTGATGATTTTTTAGATGCCAATGAAGAAGTGTTTGGCGGTGAACTTGTTCATGCTATGACAGATAGTTATGTGGCTGATGTTCACACCTTGTTGACACGGGCAGAAACCGCAGAAGGTCGTATTGCTGCCGCGGAAGAGCGTGCGCGTCAGGCGGAAGAAGCTTTGGCTAAAAGTGAAGCTAATGCTGCTCAAATGAATCAATTGTTAAGTAAGACGATGGCTCAATTGGACGCTTTGAAGGCGTCTATCGATGAAAACGCTAAACGTGCCAATGATTTAGTGGACGATGTGAAGCAGGTTGACGCAGAGTTTCGTCAAACACAACATACCTTTACGGATCTAGGCCAAACGATTTTGACGAGTGGTCAAGAATTGAGTGCTTTGCAAGAAGAGTTGAGAGCCTTTTATGAGGCGGATGCCGAACGTTCGGAAGAATTTGATCGTATTGCGTCGCAATTGGATGAGACGATTAGTTTTATCTTGACACGTTTTGAAGAACTTGGTCTTCTTAAAGAATTGGTTGGCTACAATACGGTTGATGAAATTTTTGAAGATGCAGGCTTTGAACCAGTACCTTCGGAAGTGTCTTAAAAACTTTGAAAGTGAGATTGTTAAATCTCACTTTTTTTAGTACAATAAAGGTAAGAATCTCTAGAAAGGATGTTTTATGGCTAAAAAGAAAAAACGATTGTTGGTTAAAGCACCAACCAATCGTAAGCCGAAATTATATGATCTTGGACTGATGCGCCCTTATGGGTTTTTGAAACGTACGCAATCGTCCTATGCGGAGTTTTTCCGTTTGCGTCAAGAACCTGACCGTGGAGAGTCGATGTATTCGGTGAGTCGAAAGGCTGATCGTGTGTCGATGTCCTTGAAGTTGGTCTTGAAACGGACACGTTCTGTGGATTTGTCTTTGACATGGTCGAATGCCATTTGGGATATTATTCAACAAAATGTTCCAGGGATGCCACCAAATATTGACATTGTTTCTGTTCGTGGCTTTGAACGTATTGATGACCGTCAAGCCATCAAGGCGCTTAAACGTGGGAACTTTATGGACGGTGTGATTTCACAATTACGTCGTAAGGGACGTTCTCAAACAGAAAACGAAAAAATTGACCAACGTAGTCGTATCAGTAAAGCGATTGAGGCAGGGGATGCCATGTTTCAATATATGTCCGAACTTCATGTGGCTGCTGATAATATCTATGATTTAGAAACAGCGATTGAATTGATTAAAAACTACTTTAAAGCGAATGATGAATTTCGTAATTTGAGTTTTGAAGTGGATATTGATTATCAAAATAAACCACTGCTGTCATTTGGTCCTGATGATGCGTCTAAAAATTCGCATTTGTATTTACGGATGCCTTCTCTTGATGCGGCTCGTTCAGGGCTTGTGGTTGAAAGTGGGGGCGATGCGCGTGATGGTAGTGACTTTATTGGACTGTCTATGGGGCGTTACATTTATTCGGCGGCGGCTTATCCATTGAAGAACCGTAAAGCTTTACTTTTGGGTGATAATGAGAACGATACCTCGTCTTATTTGAGTGCTGACCGTTATCATTTCACGGAATATTTGGATGACTATCAAGAATATATGTCTAAGGTGATTTCACGAACTTATTTGTCAGATGGACATCGTGTGGTTAACTTTGTTTTTAACCGTAAAAAAGGACGTGATATTGCTAAGAATTTAGATATTTTTCCTTTGTCTGACAGTAAACGTAGCTTTGTGGATGCGTCTGATGGGCAGTTGAATATTTTGGAACCGATTTTCCCAAATCATGAAAATATGTCAAAGAAAGAATTGATTACTTTCTTTTCAAATCATGTAACACACATTATTCAGTTGTTGGCTCAGTTTCGTAAGGAAGATGAAAACGAAGATGTGATTCGTGGGATTGGACCGTTTTCGGATGCTGCTCGTGAAGTGTTAGTTAACTTTTTTACGGAGAAAAAATATTATCCTGAAAGTCCTGACGATCCAGATGCTGATTTTCGTTTGTTCGTTCAACATGATAGTTTTAGTTCACTTGATTCCTTGGCTCAGTTTTTGTTGACAGGTCAACAGTTGAACAAGAATAAGAAGTTGGATGCCGCTTATTACGAACTCAATAATATTGTCAATAAAACGATTTTACCAACCTTGCCTTTGCTTAATGCCAAGACGTCTGATAAGATTGATGATTTGTTATCAAGTCTTTATGGGACCGTTGATTTTTCAGGCACTCGTCTTGGGAATAGTGTTGGAGATTCGTCATTAACGAATATGCTTGCTTTAGCTTATTTGAATGTGGTTCTGTCGACGCTTAAATCGGGTGATTTGTTGGTTTTCCACGGTGGTTCTAAGATTGCAGCGGTGCTTCCGATGTTGATGAAGATTTTGGATAACTCTGATAAACGTATCGATGTCTTGTTTGTGGAACAAACACAAGAGGATGCTTTGACATTAGGCCACATGTTTGATTACGATTATGATTTGATTTTGACGAGTTTGTATCAAAATGAAGTGGCTGATTTTGCAGATATTTATGGGATGTCACGCGCTTTTGTGGATCGTCTTGTGGAACAACCTGCGACGTTTGCTATAAAAACAAAGAAACAAGACTTTGACTATGTTCGGGTCTATGATATTATGGATACAGGTAATTATTAGAAAGGATAATTTAACTTATGAAAAAACAACATGTTGTTGCCTTGTGTACGATTGCAGGTGTTGCATTGTTTTGTGGTACTAAGGCGTTCGCAGCAGATTCCGATTATGCTATTTATAAACCGCATTCGATGTTGACGACAGCTTATCAAGAAGCTTGGAATGATGTCAATAGGGCGAGTACGGAAGCAGGGAGTGGCGATGGTAAGTCCGCAGATAGTGGTGGGTCGTCAGATGCTTCTTCGGACGGTGGTGGTTCTGAAGGTGGCGATTCATCAGGTGGTGTTAATTTGAAGACTGCTGTTGGGGATATTTCTGCAGGTAATTCGTCGTCATCAGGTGGTGGTTCTAAATCAGGTTCTTCTAAGAAGGGTAGCGGTAGTGGCGTTTTTGCAGATACTGGTGCTGGTAGGGCTTTAAATAATTTTTTTAAGGGCTTAGGCAAATGGAGTAAAGACAATGCTGAACGTGACTTAAAAAATAAAACTCACTCTGGTGGAAATAAATAATTTAGAAATGGATGTGATTGATCGTTATGAATGTTAAATGGAAGCGGGTTTTGCCCGTAATGACATCCATTGGTGTCTCTTTATTATTTTCAAGTTGTTTGATTTCATCAGCTTCGGCTACAGAGGTGACACCATTAGGCAAATCTGTTGTTTCGACATCATCAGATATTTTCACGTCTGAAAAGGTTGTTGCTAGTCCTTCGGGTCCGAAGTTTTCATTGTTGAAAGATGATAAGGATAAGGATTCTAAGGATAAAGATTCTAAAGATAAAGATTCTAAGGGCTCTGGAACAACGGAAAAAGAAGATAAAGAAGCTATTCTTGGCGCTAATATGAAAGTCATCATGGATGCTGCAGGTGGCGCTGAGGGTAAAATTGATGCTGGTGGATTGTTATATGGTCCAATTGAATCTAATAGTGGTATTGGTAAAGCAAATTTGATGTATTCGGCACCTGCTTTGGGTCGAGAAAATGCCAAAATGATTGATGATGGTTATGGTCATCATGTCTTAGAGCCTTATATTTCGTTTGGATATGGTCTTTCGAAATTACGGGATGCCGGTTTTAAAGATACGAGTAGCTCATCAGCTGATGAATTAGATGCTGGCGTTGGTGAGTTTGCAAATGTGTTTGCAAGTTTATCAAAAACATCGTTGTTGTTTCTTCGTAAGTTTTCACCCTTGCCTCTTATTATGTCGATTTATGATAATTCATATTTGACAAATGGGAAATATAATGGTGGTAAAGATGGGAACCAATTGTTAGATTTGGTTCGGAAACAACCTGCGCTTTATGATTTCTTTAATGCCATGGGTAGTCCGATGTCGAGTGTTCCTGGACTTTCGATGTTTTCGTTTACTCAGTTTTTAGGAATTATGACAGCGCTTGGAACGGTCTTCTTTGGACTTGCCATGCATTTCTTTGGTCATAATTTTGGAGAAACGATTCGTAAGGTTCTTGTTGGTCTTTTTGTGACAGTGTTAGGTGTTCCACTTGCTGTTAGTTTTCTTGATTCTGCGATGAATATGATGACGGATGCTGTTGTTGCAGAGAGTAAATCACCTAAAATTGAGATTGCTTCAAATAATTTATTGTTTGCTGATTGGGCAGAAACTGGTTTTTCTATGCCTGAAGGTGCGTCTTTTACCGTTCAAGATGGTGATGTTAAGATTTCTAAAAATGATGTTTTGTCTATTAATAAACACGTCGAAGGTTTATTGGGTCGTGGAACAAGTGAAGATGCGATTGCAAAACGTATTAAATCAGAGATGAAATCTGGAAATAATGTTGCAACGGTTGCCTTTAAAGAAGCGATTAAGAAAGATGGTACGAAGTGGGATACTGATAAATTAGTAGAAGCTGCTCAGAAATTTGCAAAAAATGAAGAGATTGATCCTGAAGATGTTGATTCTATCGGATACTTGAATGCAGGAACAATTACTAAATCGGGTAGTGAAGCTAGTTGGACCTTCAATGGTCATGGTGGTCGTTGGGGGGTATCTCCACTTACCGCTGTCAATGTTCTTTCAGGAACCTTTGATGCTAATGGTTATACGGTTGGTGATATGAACACGCAAGCGCCTAAGATTCCTCATGTTGTTGCGGATATTGATTCAAAAGGTTTTACAGATTCTGCCTCTGATAGTATGCCTGGTTTGGTTAAAGGTTTCTTGGCCTTTATGACTATGTATGCTTTGATTAAGACTTTAATGACCATTATTTATTCATCATATGGTGGTTTCTTAAAAGGTGGTCTGACAGCTGCTATTGGTAGTCCTCGTGGATTTGGGGAACTTATCGGAGCGACGTTTGGGCTGGTTCTTGGTGTTGTTGGTATTTCTGGTATCGGTGCACTTGTCTTGACCTTAGGTGATGTTATTTGGCAATTTATTGTTGGTAATGGCTTTAAGATTGATAATGGTGTGTTGAAACCGTTAATTGACGCTGTTAAGGACGCTGTAGAGTCTATTCCACTTGTTGGTAAATTGTTGAGTAAACCTTTGGCGAGTGCGACAAGTTTTATTTTCTCTTTGATTGCGTGTATGTTTGTGCCAAAAGTCGCTAAGATGCCAATTGAGCAATTTGGTGGTTTTTGTTCAAGTTTACCTAGTCGCTTTGGGGAATTGTTCCAAAACTTTGCTAACCGTATTACGGGTGACTATCGTGGTGGCTCCTTCTTTGGTGGGTCATCGTATGGTGGTAATAACATTACCCATGCCGTTGATAATGCCATGAACTCATCAATTAGTAATTTGAAGATGGCATCAGCAGGTGCTGGTCTTATGGCTGGTGCGACCGTGGCTATGGCTGGACGTTCGCTTGAAAAACGTTTGACGAATAATAACAATACGTCTGACCATGATAAAGATAGCGAATACGATAAGAGCGATGATGAAACGACACGTGAGTTGACTCAAAATGGGTTGGAATCTACTACAGATACAAGAGAGACGTCTGTTGTACAACCTGCTAATGGTGAGGAAAAGGAACCTAGACCTGCTGAACTTACATCGTCTGAACCTGAGCGTGAAGATCCTGGTTCTCCTGAAGATACGCTTGATACGCCTGAAAATCCGCCTACAGAAGAAACAGCTGAACAGACGGCTGCTCGAAAAGCTGCTGAAGAGGTGAAAAAGGCGGAAGTTGAAGCGTTGGCTAAAAGTCCTAAAGAAACGCCTGTTGCTGAAGGTGGACCTAAAGGTGACGGTAAAGGTGATAGTAAAGATAATCCTAAAGCTAGTGACGATTCTAAGGAGTCTAAAGATCCTAACGCTGCGTCTGGTGATAAGCGTGACGTATCTCCTGAAGTCGCTGCCAAAGCTGCTGATTCTGAACAATCAGCGTCGTCTGAAGCACCTGCTGAAACGCCGGATAGTCAAATGGCCATGGGTCCTGAAGTAGCTTCTGAAGGTGTGGCTCCTGCTCTCCCTGAGATTGATAGTCAATCAGCTATGGGTTCTGACGTAACTTCTGAAGGTGTTACGCCTGCTATTCCTGAGGTATCGCCAGAATACACTCAAAATTCTGAGGTGGTTAATACTCAAGCGAATGTTACGGATGGTTCAACGACGAACGCGACTAGTTCGTATGCGGATGGTGGTCAAACAATGTCTGTACAATCAGATACGCAAGTTGAGAGTAATGTTGAACAATCAGCTATTGATGCAGGTATTGCGAATAGTTTAATGGACACACGAGCTGAGACGAATCTTAGTGCGACGAAAGTTGATGGTGATCACATTAGTCAAGGAACTGGTCAAGGACAAAGTCAAGGGACTGGTCAAGGTTCTGGTCAAGGTTTTGGTCAAGGACAAGGCCAAGGACAAGGTCAAGGTACTGGTCGAGGAATTGGTCAATCTGGTCAATCGCCTAAGAGTTTACGTTCGGCGTTGGCGAATGCTGCGTCATCACCACTTCGTATGGCACAATCAGGCGGTCAAAGTCTTAAGAGTGGCTTGAAAGCTCATGCCGCTAAACATGAAGGTGGTAAGGTTGATAAATCGATTCAAGCTTATCGTATGGCTAAGACGAAAGACGGTCGTAGAGATATGGCTCGCGGTACTGGTTTAGCCTTGGCTCGTAGTATGCAGGCTGCAGGTGGCCATGCAACCTTTGGTGATTTTGTTAAGGGTGCAACGCATGTGACGGCGTCTATGGCAGGACATGGGGATATGACTCATCGTTGGGCAACGAAGAACCAACAAACGCGTCAAGAAGCCCTTCGTCCTGGACAAGCCCCACAAACGCCTGAACAACTTCAAGCCCAACAACCAATGACGAGAAATCAACAAGAGTTGCGTTTTGAAGAAATGATGGGACATTATAATGACCCTTCAGATTATGGCAATTAAACAGAAAAAAGATAGCCGTAGGCTGTCTTTTTTCTGTTTTCAAAAAAGCGGTCTTTGGCGTTAGCCAAAGACGACAAACGCCCTCTCAAAAACGGGCTTGCCCGTTTTTGAGCAACTTTTTTCTTGACAATCTCATTCTTTTTTCAAAAATAAAGAGAGACAGGCTTGTCAAGTAAAAAGTGTTTTGTTATACTATGTCTATAAGGTAATTATTGGAAACAGTAATTATTAAAAAAGATTTATGAGAAAGGCTAGTGGCGAAACGCTACTAGAGTGTGACTGCATTTATGTTTGATGTAGTGGCAAGTAAACTTGCGACAACAACTGTATTTCTTGGCGACGGGATGAGTTTCTGGACAAAGGGAGCTGATTGGTTCAAGAAATTCTTCTATGATGGGATGGCTGTTCTTGGTGGTAAAGGACTTGGATTTGCCCTTGTTGGTTTGTCAATCTTCTTTGGGATTGGTGGTCTGATTCAACGTCATTTCTTCCCAAATGCTCAAGTACGTTTCCCAGAACTTTGGGTAGCTATTCTTCTTGGTGCAGTGGGTGCTCTTCTTGCCTTTACAGGTGTTGAATGGCTTGTTAATATCCTTAAAGCTATTGGTGAATGGATTAAGGAATTGATGCCTTCGTAAGAGTTACGCGCTCAGGTGTTGTGGATATCTTGATTATTCGATATAATAGAGGTATCCCGAAGTTAAAGAGATTCGGTAAAACGTGTCTCTTTTTTGATAAGTAAGAAAGGAGATGTTTAAACATCTTATGAGTAAAAAATTAATTGTTGCTTCTACTGTTGGTACTTTGGCTGGTGCTTTGGCAGGTTCTGTGTCTGCTGATGAAGTGGTTCGCTCAACCGAACGTGGTGGCGGTAGTGATGTGATTTCAGATTCGATCGCTGTGTCTTCAAGTGTTGACCAAACGCAGATTGATCGTATCAATGAACAATTACGTCAATTAGCGGCTCAATCAAATGGGTTGATTACGATTAACGAAAAAGTTGTTGTGGCGAATGATGATACGATTAAAGACTTTGCAGCGAATGCTGATAAAGTTGAAGCGTCACTTAAAGCTTATAAGGAAGCTTTTGATATCTATGCGCGTGAAGCGGCTTTACATGGTCGTGACGTTGACGGGTCGTTAGATAATGCTACGGTACGCCGTTTGTCTACGTCTGCAGATTTTATGGAACGTTTTAATGAAAAGACGGCTGAACTTAAGGCTAGAGCTAATAAGTTAGCGGAAACACCAACGGTCGAAAAAAATCCTGTTGTTAATAAAGCGTTTGATGACGCTAATAAAGTGATTAGTGACCGTGCACGTGAATTGAATAATTCAAACAATGGTGTTCTTGGAGACTATGATAAGCTGAAACGTAGTGCTGAGGATTCTAAAGCGAACTTGGCTAATGGTGGTATTGCTCTTGATGTCGATACAACTGGAACGCAGACGGTTTCAAATAACAAGGTTGATACAAAAACCTTGACGGAAACGGTAACGCTTGATAATAAACATCCTAATGAATCAATTGCTGCGATTACGGCGGCACGTGATAAGTTGCTTAAGGATATGGAAGCGTCTGTAGCACAAAACAGTGCGACATCTGTTAACGTCGATAACTATGTTGATACCGCGCTTAAGAATAAGGCCGATGTTGAAGCGTGGCTTCAAAAAGAAACGGCTCGTGTTCGTAATGTCCGTGATGAGATTGCTAAAAATACAGATTCGGTAAGTCACTTTAAGACTTATAAAGACCAAGTGCTTAAAACACTTGATGAAGACCGTGCAAAAGCTGAAAAGATTACGAATGAACGTATTCGTAACAAAACCTTAGCGTATATTGATGAAGCTAAGAAAGTGGTTTCTGAACAAGTGGATCTTAAGGTGAAGGTGGCTGCAACGCTTAAAGTTGATGAAATTGATTTTGGTAATCTTGGTCGTAGTAATGCTGAAATTATGAAAATTGCTAATGATACGACAGCGTCGATTACAAAATTGATTAATGATAACATGGTTGCTGTGAAGACCTCAAATAAAGATGCTAATGACGCGCTTAATACAACTAAAGCTGATAACGATAAGCAAATGAAGGATTTCCATGACCAATTGGAAAAAGCGCTTAAGAAACCTATTTCTCAAATTGATGAAAAATGGGTAGAGGCTCGTCAAATTTATGGGCAATCGCCTGATTATCAAACATACATTAAAAAAGCAATGGGTCAAACGCAAGATGCTATTGATGGTGTTGTTAAGGATACCATTAATAAGGGCGGTGTGACGATTAAACGTGTGGATGCGAATACGTCTGCGGCGACTGCGTCTGCTGCTGAATATCAAGCACAATCTAAGAATGGCTTTGATAATGGTTTTGGGTCACCGATGGTTCCATCATTGAATGTTAACGATTTTGCGACGGTTCGTGGGCATAAGGCAATGAACTCTCAAACAGATGGTGGTGCTCAAAAGATTATTGATACCTTGACGAATAAAAACACGCCTGGTGGTATTTGGGGTGATAATACGAGTCAATGGGGTGTTATTCAAGACGTTGTTGGGCAACATATGAATGTTGTTGGTGCTAATAAAGTGCTTCTTGTAGCGTCATTGAAACCTGAAGTAACCTTTGATTTGAAAGATTCATTTGCCTATGTTGATGAAGATGGTAAGACACATACAGCGAATTCATCATTGAAGTTGTCTTATACGACAGAACAAGGGACTTCAATTGGGGATGCTTTGCGTGAGCATTATCCAACAGCAATGCCACTTTATTTGTTCTACTTGTCAGTGGATCCTAAAACAGGTGCTCTTGTAGCAGGTGGTGGCTATATTCCAACATCTCTTGCAACAAGTGCTGTTGGTTCAGGTGACGGTGGTTTTAGTACGGTTAGTGATTTTAAACTTCGTTTAGGTGCTGCCTCAGATAGTGCGGATGATACAGCGATTGTTTGGGGCCGTAGTGGTTCGTCTGGTGTAAATGCACGCTTGTCAACAATGCCATTTGGTTCTGATACGCAACTTGGTGCTGAAAGTTTAGGTGGACGTCTCAATGTGTCTTATGCGGTTGATAATGCAGCTGGTAAGTGGGCACAATACGCACCCCTTTATATTTCTGATATTGATGATGGACAATACTTAGGTTTGTCTAAGGGTGCGCAAACAGATGTCTTTATGTCTGGTCAAGGGATTTCTGTTGAAGATGCAGGGACTTTTTATAAAGTGAAATCGTCTGATTTGGGTCGTAAGATTGCCGCAACTGGTACAACGAATATTGATAGTCAATCGGTACTTGTCTTTGGTAAAGATACACAACCTGATTCGGTGACAGGTATTGCGATTGGCCATGGACCTACGGGTACAACGTCTTATCACGCGATTGATGTGTCACTCTTTGCACCGTTTGGTGTGGTTGGTAGTGTGCAACCTAAGGTTGAGTTGAAGGGTGTTGAAAAAACGCTTAATACCTTTGCTATCTCTGATTTGAAAGCACGCGCACATACGGACAATAAGACGACAACGACGCAAGTGGATGCGCGACTTGTACCAGGATTACCAAAACCTCCTATTATTCCTGGTCCAGCAGGTAATGAACGTTACATTATCAGTTTGCTTGCGCCTGGTAAGGCTCCTGAACCTAAAGTAGTTGCGTCTAACACGTCAATGGTTGTTCGTCAATTAGCTGATAATGTGAAACGTACATCGTCAGGAAATTCGTTAGTGGTGCGTATTTTGTCGAAAGACTTGCGTACGGCATCTGGAAATTCGTTGACGGTTCGTACAATTGATAAAGCGGAACGTACAGCCTCAGGTAACTCAATGACGGTGCGTACCATTGATAAGAAAGAGCGTACGGCTTCAGGAAATTCGTTAGCGGTTCGTGCTTTGACGAATAAGACAGTCGCTGAAACAGTGACGGATAACAGTCTTAAGGAAGATGTGAAAACTGCTCTTGTGACACCTAATGATCAAGCGATTCATTTCACGGTTTATGTAGAACCTGAAATTCGTGCGGAAGCTGAAAAAGCCTTGACACTTTGGGCTGATGGCTTGGCTAAGTTTGGAACGACACTTGATGTGACCTATACAGATAATGTGGCTGACTTGGCTAGTGGTGTTGATTTGGCGATTTTGGCTGCTGATAATAAATCAACACGTGTTGATGTGGCTAGCAAATCACTTGGTAAACCTGATGGTCAAGATGAAGCGTTTGAAATGGCTGATTTAGCAGGTTTGATGTCTAAATTGGGCGCTCAAGATCAAGTTGCTCTTGATCCTGAAGATAAATTTAATCGTTCTGGAACGATTTCAGACGCACGTTTGTTTGGTAAAACAACGAATGTGATTCAAATGAATACACAAGCGCAATCACAATCGGCAGATATTTATAAGACTTTGGCTCATGAAATTGGTCATGTCTTTGGTCTAGAACATGATGATGAAGATCCATTGATGTCTACTTATAGCGATGCAGTTCGTGCGGTCTTGTCTGATAAAGACATTCGTTTGGCTTTGAAACATTTCGGACGTTAAGTGTTTAGAAAGAGACTTCGTTGAGGTCTCTTTTTTTGTGTGCAAAATTCTTGTTTTTATGTTATATTGGAACTACGCAAAGAAAAAACCACACATTAGAAAGGGCTTATTGATTATGTTATTACCTTCAACAATGCCTTCTATTTATGATTCGTTTGAATTTGATAGTCATCGTTTGTTACAAAAATATCGTAAGCGTTTGGCTGTTGTTAATTCGTATACGGATAAACTTCGAGCTTTGTCTGATGAGGCTTTGAAAAAAGAAGCCGATAAAGTGACAAAGCATTTTGATATTAAAAATGAAAAACGGGTGAATTATTTATTTGCCATTACGCGTGAAGTGACGTATCGATTGCTTGGAAAATTTCAATATGATGTTCAAGTATTGGGCGGTTTTGCGGCCTTAGATCGTAATGCGGTTCAAATGTCGACGGGTTCAGGAAAGACCATTACCCTGATTTTACCTGTTGTGGCCTTTGGGTTTATGCACAAGGGTGTGCATGTCCTTACGGTTAATGATTATTTGTCTGAACGTGACTGGGAAGAAACGCATGTGGTTTATGACTGGTTTGGGTTGACGTCAAGTTATGTCAATAATGATATGAAGACGGAGACGAAACGCGCATCTTTTGATTGTGATATCACCTATTGTACCAATGCGACGGTTGGGTTTGCTTATTTGACGTCTTGTTTAGCGTCTGATATTGGTAATGATGTGAAGCCTTTAGGACGACCTCTTTATGCAGCCATTATTGATGAAGTGGATGAGGTGCTGATGGATGATGCGATTAATCCCCTTATTATTGCAGGTCAAGAAGATTTGGCAGGGCGCTTGACAACCTTTGAGTATAAGGATAAGACTTATGTGGTTCAAGAGGTTGTTGATCAATTAAAACATTTACGAACGGTGTCTAAGAATTATGAGGTGTCGCATGAACAGTTTATTATTTCTGAACGCACGTGGGAAGAAATTATTGATGTGTTAGGTGTTGATGATGGTATTTTTGAACGTCCTGATATCATGCATATTTTAGCGTCTGCCGTGTCTGCCATTTATGACCATAAGGCTTATGACGATTATATGGTTTTAGCAGAACCTGATAAGGATTCAGGAAGTCGTATTGCTTTGATTGAAAAGGCGACGGGGCGTCTGGCAGAAGGACGTAGTTTATCAGATGACATGCACGCTTTTGTTGAAATGAAAGAAGGTGTCTTTTCGGGAAAAGGTTCTGTGACCAGTATTCAAATTACCTATCAAGTGCTTTTTAATTTGTATAAAACGATTTCTGGGCTGTCAGGGACACTTGGAACATCTTATACAGAATTTACAAAGATTTATGGGATGGGCGTTGTAGCTATTCCTGATCGCTTGCCTAACCAATTGCAACAAAAGACGCATTTGTATGTGTCTGATGCCTATTTGTATGAAGATATGATTCGATTGGTGCATTTGTATAAATCGACACGTCATCCTGTCTTGATTGGGGCGACGTCTGATTTGGGTGTGTTTGTAATTTCTGATTATTTGAAAAAAGCAGGAATTGAGCACAAGACGCTTCTTTCGATTGATGATAATGAAGATGCTATTGTAGCGTCAGCTGGACAGATTGGTTCGGTTGTTGTGACGACGGATATTATGGGTCGAGGAACAGATATTAAGGTTGCTGAAACGGATATGGAACGCGGTCTTGTGGTGATTCAGATTGACTCGCGTCCAAATTCACGAGTGGAACGTCAGTTTGCAGGGCGTGCGGCTCGTCAAGGTCAGCCTGGACGGTATCATCGCTTGTTGACCTTAAATGGTCTTGCGACACTTGATTTTCCAAAGGAAGAAATGGCTGAATTGCAAGCCTATGTGCGTGAAGAACCCTTGGTTTTGTCGACTTATCATGGGGATTTGTTGATGGATGGGCGTCAACCGAATTATGAGGAATTGGTGGCTTTAATTGATGAAGTCATGATGGCCAATGAGTCAAAATATTCGTCGTCACGTGTGTCTCAATTTCAAACGTTTTCGGTAACAGACTTGGTTCAAGCGTCCTTGGTTCATGATGTGGATAAGGTGCGTTATGAATTAAAAGCATTAATTGAGAAAAATGATCTCAAGACGTCTAGGAAGGCGGTGTATCAACGGGCAGTGACTGCTAAGATGTCTAAGAAAGAACGTCAAGCTATTAAGGCTAAGATTAAGACAATGACCTTAGAAGAATGTCATGAAGCTTTGTTTTCGTATACGACGCATATTATGGGTGTGTTGATTCCTAGTCTTAGGGATTATGCTGATCATGTTCAGAATACGGTTAATTTAGCAGGAAGCGTGCAATATCCTGTACCTCCTGAAAATATGGTGACGGAGTTGTTGACAAAATATCTTAAAGAACATGAAGCTGATTTTGTTTTACAGCTTGATTCAGTTTAAACTTGCGTTGTTGCTTTCTTTTTGATATACTAAATTTATCTTAGAACAAGTAAAGGAGATTTTTATCTTGAAATTACAAACATTATCTGCATCTGTGCGTTTTGTTGATAAACCTGAAGTGGTTAATCGTAAAAAAGAAGTTGATTCTAAAGTTGCTCAAATTGAAAAAGCTGTTGATGATATTAAATCTATTTTTAGTAAGGAGTGATCAATGATTGTTTCAGCACAAGAGCCAAAAACGGAAACGTTGAAGACAACGGCGTCAGTGGAACGTTTGGATGGCAATTTACGTTCGGATCATTTGCAGTTAGCAGGGTCTGATTTATCTCTTGAAGAGATTTTAAAATTGGAATATACCATTCCTGCGTGTGGGGTTAAAAAAGATCGTTTTCTTATCACGAATGTTGATGAAGTTTTTAATACCATTAATGGCGTCTTGAGTAGCGTTTCTAAAGAAGCGGTGCGTAAAGACATTCGTTTGCGTGAATTGGTTGAACAAGTTGACGCGTTGATGAAAGAACGTGACCAATTAGCAACAGAAAAAGATTATTTGGTTGATCAAAATGCTGCTATGTTAGAACGTGAAGAAGGTTATCATAAGATTATTGAGGAACTTCGTAACATGGTATCTGACTATGTTGAAAAAGACACATCGACAGAACATGTGACGGCTCTTGAAAATCATGTGTCAGAGTTGTCGTCTGAAAATGATCAATTGCGTGAAGCTTTGGGTATCTTATATCGTCAAAATGCACATTTGAAAACACAATTAGAATCTTAGTCGAAAGGCTGAGATTTTTTTGTTTGGTTAGGGTTTGCATTTTTTTGAGGGGTTTGTTATACTAAATATAAAGCTTAATGCTTTACATTATTTCTTTTAACTAGAAAGGGACGTATGTGGATACGTCATGGTACTATATTCTATGGTAACAAAGACATCAAAAGCAAAAACAGCGCTTAAATCATTTGGAGCAACGGCTCTTATGAGTGCTGGTGCGATTGGACAAATGACGGTTATGCAGGCTGTTTCTGCGGATGAGGCAACGCAGGTGACGGCAGGTAGCTTTGATTTGACGAAGCAAGCTGATAAAGCAACTTTTCCTGTAATGTTTGACCGTCCAAGTGGTGTCAATGCGGCTGCACTTGCGGGTACAGTAATTAATCTTGGTACAGACTCTAAATTGTATCAATCTGCCGTTAAAGCTGTTCCTGAGTTGGCTGATCAAAATAAAATGGCTAATCTTTTGTCTAATTCACTTAGTACAGATGCAACAGCTAAAGCTGAAGCACGCGCAACGATTGTGAAATTGATTAATTGGTACAATGGTCTTGGTGGTAACCCTATTAAGACACAGGGTGGCGCTACTTATACGGCGGCTAATCTTGATGAACCAATTAATACGCTTGCGGTTGCGTTTTCTGACAACAAATCCATTAATTCACGTGTTTCTGATACGGTGACAAAAGCATTTGCGAATGCAAAAACGGTTAAGGATGTTATGGCTATCTTTGATGGTTATGCTAATGGAACCTCTAGTGAGTATCAATCAGCTTTCAATGCTTATGCGGCTAAGGTTTACGCTAAGGGTGCTAACATTGATGAATTGTCTAAGTATGAAAATGTTAAGGGCGTTCTTGATGCGTATGAAAATATGTATGCAAAAGGCGCAAGTGTTATTCGTAAAGACTTGCTTAATGGTTCATCATCAACGGAAGCAGGTGTGACATTCTTTGAATCTGCGATTGTAACCGGCCGTTTGGATAATTCAGATGGTGGTAAATCTGATTCTAACAAACCTGTTGTGGAACAAGTGAAAACACGTTGGATCACTGATAACGGTACGGAATTGGCACCAACAGAACAAGGGTCAAGCTACAAGGGTGAAAAATCATTCCCTGGCTATACGCTTAAAGAAGCCACTACTAAAGATGGTACAAAAACTTACATTTACACAAAAACCCCTGACAAACAACCTGAAAAGAAAGTGACCGAAGTTACGAAGTGGGTTGATAAAAATGGTAATCCGTTGAAACCTCAAGAAAACGGCACAAAACCTGATAATGACGGTTCATCAGACATTCCAGGATATCGTGTTGTTTCTTATAACACAACCACTGATAAAGATGGTAATAAGACAACGGTGAATGTTTATGAAAAAGAACCTGAAAAGAAAGTTGTAACGACTTATTGGTTCGATAAAGATGGTAATTCTTTGAAAGACAAAGCTCAAGGAACTTTCCCAGATACTGACGGTGTGTCAGATATTCCAGGTTATAAAGTTGTTTCTGTTCATACGGTAACGGCTGATGATCTTAAATCTGGTGATTTCAAGGGTTCTGATTTCAAAGAAGGTGACACCATTAACATCTATGAAAAAGAACCTGAAAAGAAACAACCTACGGAAGTGACTAAATGGGTTGATAAAACTGGTAAGGAATTGAAACCTCAAGAAAAAGGGACAAAACCTGATGACGATGGTAAAACAGATATTCCTGATTATGTGAATATTTCGCACGAAACTACAACAGACGCTGATGGTAACAAGGTGACTGTGAATGTTTATGAGCCAGCTAAGAAACAACCTACTGAAGTAACAAAATGGGTTGACAAATCAGGTAAGGAATTGAAACCTCAAGAAAAAGGTACAAAACCTGATAATGACGGTAAATCAGATATTCCTAACTATGTGAATATTTCTCATGAAACAACGACTGATGAAAATGGTAACAAGACAACCATTAACGTTTATGAACCTGCTAAACAAGTTACGGAAGTGACAAAATGGGTTGATAAATCAGGTAAAGAGTTGAAACCTCAAGAGAAAGCTACAAAACCTGATGATGACGGTAAGTCAGATATCCCTGGTTATGTGAACATTTCGCATGAAACAACGACAGATAAAGATGGTAATAAAGAAACTATCAATATCTATGAACCTGCTGCTAAAGAAGTGAAAACGCGTTGGGTTGATCAAGATGGTAATCCATTGAAGAAGGCTGAAACAGGTAAAGAATTTGGTCAACCAGATAACTTTGATGGTTATGAATTGGTAGATACACGTATGTCTGAAGACGGCACTGAAAAGATTTATGTGTATAAGAAGAAAGCAACGCCTGCTCAACCTTCACAACCTCAAAAACCAGTGGTTAATACGCCTCAACAAGCTCTTCCTAAGACAGGTGACGCTGTAAGTGTTCTTGCCCAACTTGTTGGTGCTAGTGTTGGCGCCTCTGGTGTCGTTGGTCTTCGTGGCTTTGGTCGTCGTAAAAAATCTAAATAAGTGATTTAAAAGAAGTTCTTGATTAAGAGCTTCTTTTTTTCTTTGGTTGGCGTTTGCATTTTAAAAGGCGTTTTGTTATACTTAGTACATAGGTAAATATCCTAGATTGATTATTACAAACAGAAAGAGAGATTTGTTAATGCAACTTACAAAAGCTCGTAAACTTCGCTCACTATCGCTTTATGGAGATTTGTTGTCACCTAAAACATTTGTTCGTGTGATGGCTGTTGTTCCAACAATGGCAAGTGTGGCACTTCCAGTGGTATCAGCGGATGAATTTACAAATAGTGATTCAGAAGGTTGGGTTGACGTTTATGTTGATCATAAGAACCTTGATGATGCGGTTCGTTCAGCAACGGCTGCAGGTGTCATGACGAATTTGACTGACCCTACGGTTTTGACTGGCGACGCTGATGAAACAAATAAAAATATTAAAACGGCTACGGATGCTTATGCGAAACAAGCGTCAGATATCAAAGCAACAACGGACAAGTATAAAGCTGACCTTGTTGCTTATGAACAAAATGTAGCTTCTGCGAAACGTGATGCTGATAATGCGAGTGCTGCAATGTCTACGCTTCAAGCAAATGCGGCAGCTAATGGTCAACAATCAACATCAGTCGCTAAGACCTATTCAGAAGATGCCTTTAAGGCTGATAAAGCGGCTGCAGAAGCTCGTCTTCAATCAGGCCGTCAATTGAATGAGGTTAAAGATGCCATTACATCTTATGACCGTTCAAAAGCAGGTATGGCTATTTTTGAAACACAAGCTAACCAAGGAAACATTACGGTAACCCATGAAACGGTTAAGGTATCGTCAAAAGCAGATGTTGATAAATATCAATCGCTTTTGAATGATGCCCAAACGAAGGTTCGTGATTATGTGAATACGCTTAATCAAACCTCAGGTTCTGTGACAAATAAACCTAATTTTAAGGTTTATGATTTGGTTGTTGCGGATGACGTGGTTAAGGCTGCGGCTCAACCTGTGACCATTGTTCACTATTTGCCAGTATCTGTAGCTAAACCTCAAACGCCTGTTGTGAACTATCATTATTTCGACCTTCGTTCAAAACCAAAAACAAGTCGTCAAGCTAAGAATGCGGATAATGAAGTGATTATTGAAGCGACAAAAGCGTCTTCAAATGGTCAAAAAGTTGTTCAAGCTATGGTGAACCAAATTGTTGGCTTTGATGGGGAAGATCAAACCCTTCCTGCTAATCGTTTTGATAAGATGCATTCATTGGAACGTGTCATTCATTATGATAATGATATGGATGCTGAAGAAGCTTTGTCACATGTTGATTCTGATTTGTGGAATTACACGAATGATAAGTTGGCTAAGAAAATCACTTTCTCTGCAACGGCTCGTTATTTGACAGATATTAACTTGAAGCAAAAACAAAATGCGACAGGTACGATTGGTGGTACAGTTGATGGGGAATGGCATTGGGATACACCGAACGCTTATTTCAAATTGACTAAGGATAATACAACTTATCAAGTTTATGGCGAAACCATTATTAACCATGAGTATGTTGTTAAGGGTAATAACATTACGATTCAAACCAATCAAGCTGACCCTGAAAAACATAACTTCAATTCTAAGATGGTTAACATTGACGGTAAGGCTGTTCTTCCTGGATCAATCAATAACTACGTGATTACTGATGACAATGATCAATATAAGAACGTTAATATTGATAAGGAAATGCAAGCTAAAGGTAAACATATTTGGGATGTGTTCTCAAGTGATGTATTGACGCTTGCAGGTGATATCACGGTTACTGATGACAAAGGTAATGTGGCTTACAAGTCAGAGGTTAAACAAGGTGCGACGAACGGTACCTTTACACGTCCTGTAAAAGATCCTAAGACTGGTGAAGTGAAATGGGAACCTGTTAAGGGTAAAGATAAATCTGGTAAAGATATTGCAGGCATGACTTGGAAGATCGTTGATGAAAAAGATGTTCCTGAGGAAGTGAAAGCCCAATTTAAGGGTCAAAAAGTGTCGTATATTGATATTGCGATTGACGGTATTGATAACGATTACTACAAGACTTACGTTGAAGGTGGCCGTCAAATGAAATTCCTTCTTCCTATGAAGACTGGAAAAGTTGACAATACACCTGATAAACAAGGTGGTACCTATAATGGCTTTAAGTACACCAATACGGCTGTTCAATCTGATTTTGGTAATCCTTATAAATCTAAGACAGTTGAAAATACGTCACCACTTCTTGACCCACGTAAAGATGCGGTTCTTTCGGTGTCGCAACTTGCTTCTCTTGACTTGCAAGCCAATCCAAAGGCTGAAATTGAAAATGGGAGTTTCTTCCAATACCGTTTCACAACGTCTCATTTGCCTAAGAATTTGGCAGAAGGACCTAAATCTTATTATGTTTTAGATACCTTTAATACGACAGCTGATCAATATGATGGTATTTATTTTGTCGAAGCAAATTATCCAATCTATTTCTTGAAGGGTACTTCATTTGCAGACCGTTATCCTGACGGATTACCAGCAAATAGTGATGTTTCTAAATATGTTACTCAACAAATTGCGCGTGATGTGTCTAAGGATTTGAATACGGCGACACAAAAGGTTGCAGGTGCTGATAGTAAGATTGGTGTTGTCAAATATGTCTTTGATAGTGATTTCTTGAATGCGATTGACTATAGTAAGACAGAATGGAATTTTGATATCTTCTCACAAAATAAACGTATCAAAGATGTTGATGGTGTAACAAATGTCTTTAGTGAAGTGATTAATGGTATTGACTTTGGTTCTCAAGAGGTTAAAACTAATACTAAGGAAAATTCAATTGATAAGTTGCAACGTGAATTGAATGATATGACAGCTCGTCAAGATAAACATGAAAAAGAAGCCCTTGCTTTCCAATCTAAGACTGTTTCTGCTTTGTCAGTCATTGTGAAAAATATTGATGAAAACAAGAAAGCATCTGATAAGGGTATTGCTGATAATGCAGCGGCTATCAAAGCTAACGCAGATGCAAGTGCTCGTAATGCTAAAGCCATTTCATCATTGACTGTTCGTGTGATGGCTAATGAAAAATCAATTGATGCGAATAAGAAAGCTATTTCAGCCTTGTCTACACGTGTACAATCGCTTGAAGGTAAGACAGCGGTTGCTCCTTCGACACTTGTGATTCGTGATCCATTTGTTTTGACAGATGCAGATGCTGTGGCTTATGCGGTTAATCATGGGGTATCAACAAATGCTATTACTAAGGTAGCGATTGATAAAGAAGGTTACTATGCCGTAACATACAATGCGGCTAAAGGTAGCTTGACAGGTTCTGAACATTCAACAACGGATAGTGTTAATGTGAATGCGATGGCAACTAAACGTGTTCGTTTTGATTACTATACGCTTAAGACTGCCGATGAGGTTCGTGCAGCTGTTGCTAAAGAAGGCTACAAGGCTAGCGATATTGTGTCAATGAAACAAGAGGGTTCTAAATTCTCAGTGGTTGTTAATGCTGCTAATAAACCTGAAGCTCCTAAAGCTGATGTAAAACCTACTACGGTGGTTGCAAATGCTGATACAACGAAACCTGTTGTAAAAGCTGATGTCGTAAAACCTACGGTTAAACCTACGGTGACTGCTGATATTAAACCTGTTGTTCCTGCGGTAGCTGGTGAAACAAAAACGACAGGAAAAGCTTTGATGACACGTTCAGATTTGGCAAAAATTCTTAGTCGTTTCATTTAAGTTGATTTAAGAGACGCCATGGGCGTCTCTTTTTTAAGATAAAGAAAGGGTTGATAGTTTAATGATGACAAGTGTGCAAGGTTCTTATCAAGAATTTGCAAGTGTGTTTGAGCGCCATAAGGACGATTATCCGACATTAAAACGTGCAGGGCGTATTTTAAAAGAGCCTACGGATGTTGTGGGACGTTCTTATCGTCGTGTGGCCGATATTTTAAAGAATAGGGACAAGGGTAACTTGTCTTTAACGGCTGAAGCAGGGACAGGTAAATCGACTTATGTGACTGGTTTTGTGTATTCTGAGGAAGCGAAACGTAATTCCATGTTTGGGATTTGGATTGATTGGATTCGACTAATGGAAAACCCTAACGGGGATAAGTCTGCGGAAATTCAGCGTGGTTTGTTGAATTTGTTTGATGAAGTTGAAGCTTATGCCCGTCGTTTTAATGTTATTCCTGTGATTATTATTGATGAGTTTCATAAAATTATGATGACCAATGAAGATTGTGCGGAAGATTTGAAGCCTATTTTGGAAAAATCTTCAAAATATGGGTTCCGTGTCATTGCCATTTCAACGTCTTCAGAATGGAATAAATGGGTGGCAGGTAACTTACCCTTAGACCAACGTTTTCAACGGTTGAATCTAGAAGAATTGACACGTGATAATACCATTATGGCCTTGATGAATCAGGTGGCTTATTATGGTTTGACAGATGTGACGTCACCACGTATTTATGGCGAGATTTATGATATCTCTAAACAATATCTTCCAATGAATGCACAACCACGCGCGTCTTTGGATATTTTATCGTCGATGATTGGTATTGTGACGGATTATCTTTATTTTGAAAATGGTGAGGAAAAAGCGAAATATTATTCACCTGAAGAAATGGGCTATCCAAGTGAGTATTTGCTTAATCACTATGTACTTGCTCAGGTGATTGAATCTCGTTTTAATATTGACATTGACCATAAGGTTAATATTCGTAAGTTGGAAAAAGATATTAAAACACGTGTTTATGGTCAAGATTATGCCATTGAGCAGTTTCTTGGCTTGGTTCAACGGGCACGCATGGGCTTTAATGATAAGACCCGTCCGCTTGCTTCTGTGATTTTTACAGGGCCTACGGGTTCAGGTAAAACGCAGTTAACCAAAGAAGTAAGTGCAGGTTTAGGGGTTAAATTGAGTCGTTTTGATATGACGCTTTATAGTGATCCCTCTACGGCTTTGGCTTTTGTTATTGATTTGGTTAAGGCGGCCTGGTCTCACCCTAATGGCATTATTTTGCTCGATGAAATTGAGAAATCGTGTAAAGAAGTGATTAATACCTTGTTTGCGGTGCTTGATGATGCGCGTTTGGCAGATGGGACGAATTCTGAACGTGTGATTTCATTTGCAGGAAATATTATTGTCTTGACGACGAACGTTGGGTCTAAGCTTTATCAAAGTATCAGTAAGACAGGTGCGGCTGTTGAAATGTCTGCTATTTATTCAGCTTTTGAAGGTGAGAATTTCAATGTGGCCTTGCTTGGACGTGTGGATAAGGTTATTCCTTTTATGCCTCTTACGATTAAGGTTAATGAACGTATTGTTAATTATACACTTCGTGAACGTTTAGAGACGAGTGTGACGAAGCAACGTGATTATTTGGTTGATCCTACGGTTATTGGGCATATTATTCGCGATAAAACGCCTTCTGATAGTGAACGTGGGGGTGCTCGTAATATGAAACGTATTTTGTCGGATTATGTTTTAGAGCCTTTATCCTTCTTTATTGATCGTCAAGATCCAAAAACGGGATATTTCCATGAGTTCCCTGTTGTTATTGGTATTAAAGGTCATGTGCGTCATAAATATCAAGACCAAGGGGATATTAATTCAGGAACCATTGTGTTAAAAGAATGTCATTCCTTTGCGACGGTTGATGCGGTGCTTGCTAAATTAGGGGAACTTCACGGAGTAACCTTTAAAGCGGATCAATTGTTTATGCCAATTGATGATTACGCGTCTGCACAAGATTTATTAATTGCTTTTAATAAGGCTTATACGACGCATGGTGTGACGCATTTTAAAACAGTTGCGTATTTCAATCAAGCTAATGAGGAAACAGAAGTGCTTTTAGCTAATGGTGATGATACCACGATTTAATGATTCTTTAAGACAGTGCGCTTGGCGTACTGTCTTTTTTGTGCTAAAATAATAATATAACAGTTGTCAAGTAAAAACTGGATGACTATAGTTCTGAGTAAAGGGGGTCTGTATGGGCTTAAAAGATGCTGCTCGTGAAGCAGGAAAAAGCGCAGGTGGTGCCGTTGCAAAGGGTGCCAAAGACGCTGTTAAGAAGGGTGCTAAAGATGGTCTTGAAAAAGGTAAAGATGCCGCTTTGCAAGCTGCTGACCGTAAGTTAGCTGAAGGTAGTGACGAGTATCAAACGCTATCTGATGCCTATCATAAAGGTAAAGACGCTTATCAAAAAGGTAAGAAAGTTGCCAAGGGCGCTAAAAATGCGGTTAAGGGTGTTAAAAATACGGCTAATACGGTAAAGAATGCTTACGATACAGCTAAGGCGATTTACCATGGCGTTCAAGCAGCTGTTCAAGTGGCTCGGACGATGTCGTCGGCACAATTGGTGGCAGCGGCTGGTCAGGCGACTGTCGCGGGTGTTAATGCAGCGATTGGTTTCTTTTCAACGCCTGTTGGTTGGGTGACGGCGGCTGTTCTTGTAGTCTTATTATTGTTTGCTTTAGGTGGTAAAGATGGTGATTCTAAGGATGCGGCTAATGCCTTAAATACAACGGCATCGACAACGCAAATCGCAACGACGGCTGAAAATATAACAGAGCGTAACGGCCGTAAGATGCTTGTTTTAGACGGTTGTGCGACTGATGAAAAGTCAAAGAGTTCTGGTGGGACGTCTACAGGTAGCGGAGACGCGAGTGATGCTGACTGGACAAAAGAAGGTACAAAAGCTTATGAAAATGCGAAAAAGGTATTTATGGCTTTTGTTAACCATGGAACAACTGGTGAGTTTGCGGCAGGTGTTGTCGGTTGGGTAAACTCTGAAGGTAGTTTCGATATTATTGGTCGTGCACAAGGGCACTATGGTGGTGGTGAAAAGGACTCTATTAAAAATGGTGCTGTTCCTACGACAGGTGGTACGTCGAATACCCTTGGTGGTGGTGGTATTTTCCAATTTGACCCATATACGCGTTATGCGCCATTAAATAGTCCTGATTGGGAAGACGCAGACAAGATGGTTGATTTTGTTCTTAAGGAAGTTGCTCGTGGTGACTGGATCCCTTCTCCACACCAAAGTGTTTTTACTGGTGGTAAAACATGGAGTTTTCGTGAGGCTGCGCAATTGACTAATCCAGGGGATGCTGCGTTTTCTTGGAATGCCTTTGAACGTGGTAATCCTGCTTATATTCGTGCAGAACAAAAGAAAGCTGATGCTGAAAAAGCGGCTCAAGTTTTCCATGCCAGTGATTATAAGTTTGATGCCAAGAAATTCGATTCGTTTTTTGGAGATGCTGCCAATAAAGACGGTGGTTCGTCAGGGTCATCGTCAAGTTCATCATCATCTAGCGAAGATGAGTGTGGTGATTCTGATTCCGCAGGTGGGGGCGCTTCATGGGGTGAAGCTGATGGAACAGGTAGTGTGAATTATTCAGACTATAATGCTTGGCGTCCAGATGCTTTACCTGATGATTTGAAGAAATATGCCATTAATCCTGAATCGGTTGGTATGAAATTTGCAAGTGGTACGGGTTGGCAATATCCAGGAAATCAATGTGTTAACTTGACCATTTCCCTTATTTATGCGATTTGGGAAAAAGATGGTGGTCATCCAACAAACCCTGGTGGTAATGGTAAGGATATTGCGCCTGGTTATGCGTCTCAATTGGGTGGTAGTACCTCTGATACACCACATGCAGGTTCTGCTTTTTCATCTGATGAAGCGCCAGGTTATGGACATACAGGTGTTGTGAGCCATGTGTTTTCAAATGGAGACGCTTTGATCATTGAACAAAACTTTGCAGGTAAATCTGGGGAACAAAATGGTGAGAATTGTACATGGAATTATCGTTATTGTACAAAGAGCTTTTTGAAATCTCATAGTTATAGTTTCTTTGATCCATCTTCTAAAGGCTATAAATTTGTTAGTGGTATTAAGTCTAAGTAGAAATCTATCTCTTTGAGATAGTTTTCTTTTTTTGATATAATAAAGGAAATAAATGAAATAACGAGGTATGTTTCTATGGCGAAAAAGAAACGTCGAAAAAATGATGGGTCATTATCAAAAGGGATGACTGGTTTGTTATTGATTGGAGTTGTATTTGTGGCTGGTTTTGTGCTTTGGGCAGTATTGTTATCAAAACCAAAGTATCATTCTGACCCTGAATATACGCCAAAGGTTTCTAAAAGGGTCTCTCGACCAAAAGTTATTGAAAAATCGTCATCAATGCCTTCGTCATCAAAAGAGTCAACAAAAGATGAAGAAGATTTGAATGATATTGTTGGAGGTGCACAAGGCCGTATTAATAAGTATTTGGAACGTCAGGATAATCCGATTACGGATAGTGATCAAGTAACAGCTATTTCGTCTTATCTTAATACGGTTGTTGATTTGATTCAACGGAATAAAGACGCTAAAGCACCGCATGATTATGGTTTGGATGATAGTATGGGCTTGGCCATGCTTGATACGTTTAAGACAGCTATTAATGCAGGTTATAGTGTTGATAGTGATTCTGTTAAAGCGTATGAAAGTAAACATTCAAATGTCATTCAGTATACGTTTACGATGTCTCGTGATGGAAAATCGTCAGCTTTCTTTGTTGGGAATTATTTGCCAAATATTGGAAAAGGGACTATCACACGTATGGAAGGTCATCTTGATAATGTTGCCTTTGAATAAGATTTAGGCTTGACATTTTGAAAGGGTTTTAGTATCATAAAGTTATGAACAATAATGTTTTGTTGTTCATATGCTTTGCGATGTTGTGGGCGTAGGTTGTGTGGTTTTTGTAAATACCTATGCTTATGGAAAGTCATCTTGTGGATGACTTTTTTATTTGTTCTTTTCTTGTCTTTTTGTTATAATGAAGCTACTTATAGACGAATTGAGGTTTTATCGTGACTCAGAAAAAAGAGATTAAACGTCGTGTAGATGTCAAACGGGTATTTTTGTCAATTGGCTCTGTTCTTTTGATTGTAATAGGCTTGGGTTTGTTTTTTGCCAATGACGTTCGTAATGTGGCCGTTAAGGAAAAAGCAAAGACCTTGCGTGTTGCAAAATTACCAAAGAAGGTTGTGCAAAAGCATCAGGAAGAATTGAAGCCTGAAGATGTGAGCTTTGATTTTTCGGATGCTCAACCGCCAACAGCGGCTGCTGTTGCTCAGACTTATCAAGAAGCGACGGCTGAAAAATTACCAACCGTTGGTGGGGTAGCTGTTCCTGATTTAGGGATTTCACTTCCCATTTTGTTTGGTGTTGATAACACGTCTTTGATGTATGGCGCAGGAACAATGAAACCTGACCAAGTTCAAGGTCAAGGGAATTTTGCTTTGGCTAGTCATCATGTTTTTGGAACAGGTGGCGGAAATTTGTTGTTTTCACCACTTATGCGTGCAAAAGTTGGACAAATGATTTATACAACGGATACCCGTCAAACGTATGTGTATCGTATTACTGATATTTTTGAGGTTGATCCTTCGGATGTGTCAGTGATTGAAGATGTTCCGAATAAGAAATTGATTACGCTTATTACCTGTACCGATTTGCAAGCGACAAAACGCTTAGTTGTTCGTGGAGAATTGGTCGGTGAAGGCACTTATCAAGACTATGCGGGTTATTTTGCCTAATAGAAAGGATTTTTTACTTTGAAAAAAGACGTTAAACGCTATATTACTGTTGGGAGCGATTTGGTTGATGATTCGGTTAAAAAACCTATTGTTCTTAATGGTCCAAAATCACATGTGTGGTCTTATACCTTTTATGGACTGTTGATTGTGTTTTTGGTTGCTTTTAATTTGATGTTTTCGTTTTCACGTGTTTCTGGACGGTCTATGCAACCAACCTTACATAATAATGATTATGTTTTGTTTTTACGAACACATAAGGTGAAACGGTTTGATGTGGTTTCCTTGCGTGAACGATTGGTTGATAGAGGAAATGAGAAATTGATTGTTAAACGTGTGATTGGGCTTCCTGGTGACCGTATTACTTCTATTGATGGTCAATTGTATGTCAATAATGAAAAGATTGCTGAAAAGTATTTAGATCCTCAATTTACGAAAATGTATAATCAGATGTCGTATACGATTACGGTTCCTAAAGGACGTGTCTTCGTTCTTGGGGATAACCGAGATATTTCGAAAGATTCACGCGCTTTGGGATCATTTAAAGAATCGGCAATCATTGGTGTTGAAATTTTTCATTTTAAAGGCTGGTTTGGTAGCTAAGACCAGTCATTTTTGTTATACTTATTATATAGAGCTGTCAGAAAGGGTGACATAGAATGCTTATTTTTATTCTTTTGGCAGCGGTTGTTATGCTGGTTTTATCAGTTTTAAAAATGTTTCGATGGGCCTTTGCGGTTCTTGGCCTTGCGATTTTGTTTTATTTTGGATGGCTGTGTTATGTTGCTATGACACCGTATTTACCAATGATTTTTAAGGCTTGGTCGCAAATTGCAGATATTCTTGGAAAAGCTTTTTCAGAGATGAAACCATTTTTAGATGATGCTGGTCGACAGCTTAATGACCAGTTGCAGCGCTGAAGACATTAGAAATAGTGTCTTCTTTTTTTTGCTTTTTTTAGGGGCTTGCGTTATAATAAAGATAATTAGATTATCTAGAAAGATGAGGACTGTTGATGTCTTTGAAAAATATGTTAAGCGGATTGCTCCCTAAGCGAAACCTTGAAAGTGATACCTTTGATATTGATGATATTCGTAATTTCTCTTTAGCGGAACGTCGTAAAGAGAATCGTAAGAAATATCGTGATTCATTGATTAAATGGACACTGATTGGCCTTGCGGCGTCAGGATTGGTTTTGACAGCAGGAACGGTCATTGTTCGTAGTTTTAATACGGCTACTGAAACGAAGGCTGTTCAAAAAGGGAAAGTTTCTGATGCGACTAAAGAAGGTAAGACGGTTGATGCGATTAATCAAGGAAAGTATCATTCTAAATTAGAAGAATTGACAGCGGCTAAGAAGAAACAAGCAGAAGCTGAAAAGAGTGCTAAAGAGGCATCTAAGAAAGCTCAGTCGGCACAAGCGAAAGCGGCTAAGGAAGCTGAAAAAGAAGATTTAGCGAATACAAAAGCTGATAATGAAACATTGAAGTCAACGGTTGATCAAAATCAAACAACGATTGCAAATTTGAAGTCTGAAAAAGAAGTGTTGACGGCGGAGAAAACACAATTGCAAAAAGAAAATGATGATTTGAAGTCCAAGGCGTCTGCGCTTGAAAATGAGTTGAAGACCTTGAAAGATCAACAGCAACAAGAGCAAAAGCAAAAGGAGGCGACGGCGTCTAGTGGCAACTCGTAAGAAAAAAGGAACGCCTCAGAAAGACGTTCGTCGAAAGAAAGTAAAAGAGGAAGCTGTTAAGCGTCCTTTGACAAAATTGGAACGACAATTACGGGTGCTTGACCCGTCGATTCCAATGGCTCTTTATTTGACTTTGCTTAATCATGAGGAAGTAGCGTATTTGCGTGAAGATGACCAGTCTATTCATGGTTTTTTGGTTGATTTGTCTGTGGATCAAGAATTATCTGGATTTTTATTTTTATCTATTCAACAACAATTGCTGTATGCTTATTTGTCCTTAGACAGTGACGTGTTGATTCTTTTTCCATCTGTAGCTGCTGCTAAAGATTTTCGTTATGGCTTTAAAGATCTTAAAGGACGTGACGTTCTCATTAAATCTGAAGACTTTGAGTCTTATGAGGTGTTTGCGCGTGGGACATTGCATGAGTTGTTAGACCCGTATGTGCCACCACATTCTAAGAAGTCTTTGTCAGCGGTTGAAGTGGCTAATGAGTTTACACAATTAGGAACACTTACAGATGATGCATCCAAAAATGCACCTGTTGATAAGGCGCCTGATGTTGATTTGTATGGTTCTGTTATTGAACCTTCTGATAAAACAATGACAAAAATTGAAACACCTGATATTGATGTTGAGGGCGATATTCCTCTTGATATGGTTGATGTCGATATGGGTATGGACGATTATTATGACGATTACGAAGGTTCTGATTATTCAGAAGGTTTGTCTGTTGAGGATTTAGCTGTGTCTGATAGTCTGTCTGACGATGAAACAATGGCTGTATCTTCAGTGGTGGATACCTTTGCGAAAACCGAGCCAAAGAAACGTTATTTGTTAGATGTCTTTGAAGAACAACTGTTTAACTCAAGAGCTGAGATTCAATCGTATATGATTCGAACCTTGTTGATTCGTGCAGAGGCTGCGACGGCTGTCATTAGTAATTTGACGAAGATGGCGATGTCGAGTGGACTGTCGGATGAAAAAGTCATTGCTAATTTTGTGAAGATGTCTTTGTGTAATTTGTTGAAAGAACAAGGTGACGTTATTGGCTTTGTGAACAGGGAGGTCTTTGACTAATGTTTAAACGTAATCGTAATATTGTTGTCAAATCTCAATTTAATATTAATGGCTCTCGTGGGAAATCTGTCGGGGGTTTTATTTCTGATTATGTGGCTCGGTCATCAGCAACTGATATGTCTATGGCTTATGATTATGCGAATTATTCAGACCCAGGCGATGGCGTTGCCTTTACCTTGTCTGATTTAGCCATTTCTAGGAATGCGACGCTTGCAACGGCTGACCATGTTGAAGATTTGTTTCAATCAGGTAATCGAGCGATTCAACAAATGGTTATTTCCTTTGATCCTGAGTATTTAAAAGAGACAGGTCTTGTGTCTGAGGATTTTATTTTGGAGAATCGTGGAGATTATGAAGGGGGGTATGATGATATTCGTCTTCGTTATGCGGTTCAAGAAGGTCTTCAAGCTTTGGTTGATAATGAGGGCTATCGTGATGGTCGAGCGATTGCTGCAATTCAGCATGATACGTCACATCTACATGTGCATGCGGTTGTGTATGAGAATGCAGAGGCGATTAGTCGTCTTAGGGGTTATGAAGAAAAGGGTGTTATGAAACAGTCATCGTTTGACCAGTTGTCTCATCGGTTGGATCGTACCTTAGAATTGACACGCTTAGAACAAACGCCTTGTCAAAAGCGTTTGTTGTTAGAGGATACGAAAGAAGAAGATACGGCATCTTATCTTATGGATGATGTGGAGTTGCCTTTGGTTGAGTCACTTGATTTTAGTGAGTTGAATCAGTTTATGGCCTTAATTGAAAAGGAAAAAGAGGAAGAAGAGAAAAAGGAAAAGGAACATTATCTCAGCATGTGAAATAATAGACAATCAAATAAGGTTGTTGTATAATGTAAATATAGACTAAAGTAGATAAGGAGGTGAATTTTTATGAAACTGACAAAAAAAGTAGCGTTATATCCTAATCAAACAATGATGAAAGTTCTTGATGATTTGTGTGATTATCGTCGTTATTGTTGGAATCAGGGTTTGGAATTATGGAATGACCTTTATGATCAACGTGTTGAAATGGTTCCTGTTGACCTTCGAAAAAAGTCACAACAAGCTATTAGAGATAAAAATATTGTTTTTTCTGAAGAAGAACAAGAATTATTATCAATATTCCCATCGCCTTCATATCACATTGTTCAAAATATATTAGTTGCAGATAAAGCCGACTGGCAATATAATTTGTCTTCGCGTGTGTTACAGTTAGCTATTAAAGATTTGGCAAATGCATGGATTGCTTTTTTCAACAGTAAAAAACCTAAAAAGAAAGGTTCTAAAAAGAAAAAACGAAAAGTTGGAAAACCTTCTTTTCGTTCTAAAAAGAATCCAAAACAAGGTTTTAAGACTGATCGTGCGTCTATTAAAGATGGAAAACTCGTTTTAGACAAACCTCACAAATATAAAGACGCTTGGTATGGTATTTCTTTTAAAGGCTATGATTTACCTGATGGAAAAATCAAACATTGTGCAATCACTAAAATTGGTGATTCTTACTATGCATCTATTGTAATTGATTGTCCTGAACAACCTTTACATAAAACAGGTAGAAAAACGGCTATTGATGCAAATGTAAATCATTTTGATTATACTGACGGTTCTTTTAAAGTTTTTCCAAAACGATTAGAACGGTTATACGCTCAAATTAAACATTATCAGCGTTTATTAGCCAGAAAACGTCACGAAAATGGCAAAAAGGCTACACGTTCAAAACAATATTTTAAAGTGAGAACCAAACTTCAAAAATGTTATCAGCGTGTGACAGCTATTCAAAATGATTTACTTCATAAGTTTACAACAATGATTTATCAAATGTATGATACAGTTGTTATTGAAGAGCTTGATGTACAAACTATGCAAATGCAAAAGAAAGCTAAAAATCTGCATCGTTCTTTATTTGGTCGTTTTCGTCTTTATATGGAATATAAAGCTATTAAGTTTGATAAAACACTTATTTTAGCTGATCAATATTATCCTTCAACACAACGTTGTTCGAATTGTGGTTATGTTAAAACAGGTGATGACAAAATTGGATTAGACGGCAATAAAAAACACGGAACAAAACACAATGAATACATTTGTTATTCGTGTGGTTTTGTTGCTGACCGTGACCAAAATGCGGTATTAAATTTATTAGCATTAGCTTAAACTTATTTTATTGGAGGCTGGCTCAGTCTCTGAAGATAATTTTTATCTTCTTGATGTGTTAAGAGATTACCTCTGTCGTTACCTGCTTTTTGCAGATATGGGAATGTAATTGATGACGAACATGAGAAAAAAGAATCATCTGCCGTTGTTTAGAGGTGATTTGTCAATATTTGGTAACTTTTTTCAGAGCAGCAGCAGTTGTCGTTATAAAAAAAACAAGCCTTTCGGCTTGCTTTTTTTATTGTTGACGGTCATTAAATTTGTTGGCTTGGTCGGCTTTTGTAATCGCATTTTGATAGGTTTCTGAGATAGCTTGTTGAGACGCCAAGTTGTTCATGCGTTTAAGCTCTTTAACGACACTATCAGGATGTGAGGTTTTGTGACCTGTTTCTTGAAGCATGGATACAATTAAGGCAATACCTGCATTTGCAGCATTTAGTTTATGAATAAGTTTTGGGTCTTCTTGGACAATGATATTTTCTTTATCTTCTGTTTTTGTGAAGGTGGCTGCAAAGGCCTTAGCGGTTAATTGAACACCTTTTGGATAAATGCTTTCAATGATAAGAATTTGTTCTTGATAGGATAGTTGAAGGAGCATGAGGGAAATTTCAGCCCAACTTCCTTTGAGTAGGGGTTTTGGGTCAAAATAACGAATGCGTTCTAGTCGTCCATCATGATAAAGTTCAATGGTTTCAGGGGCTTCAATGCTGTCGCACATGGCTTTAACGATGATTTGGGCGACACGTTTTGGTTTTTTAGGGTTTGATAAGTTGGTGATTGTATTTAGTTGTGGGGCTAAGAGATAGGGTTTGATCCCTTTTAGCATTTCTTTAATATCCATTATTATGGTCCTCTAAGTTTTCTTCAATGTCTGTAAGTTGACGTTTGATGTCTGTGAGTGCTGTTAGAATATTCATTTGGCTCATAGTGACTTGATTGAGTCGTCCGTTGAGGTAATCTGTGGCTGCATCGGTATGATTGAGTTGACTAAGGTAGTCTTCAATAGCAGAGGTGATGAGGGTATTTTTGCTGACACCTTTGTCTTCTGCTAAATCGTTAAGACGACGGTTGACACGTTTGGGAATACTGATACTAAGTCGTTCTTTGATTTCCATGTTTGGTTTCCTTTATTAGTTATTTATCTTTATTATATCAAAAATGCTTTATTTTTTCCTCTTTTGATGAAACGATGTTTTTTCTTTGACGATTGTCAGAAGCTTTGCTATAATTTGACTATACTTTAAAAAAGGATGAAAGGACACCAACCACATGTCTACTAATTCTAAAGAACGATTGCGCCAATTATTGGCACAACATAAAACATCGCAACATACATCTATTGACCCTGAACCTGTGGCAGAACCTACTGTAGAGCCTGTGGCCGAGTCTGTAGAGATTGTCGTAGAGCCTGTAGAGGTTGCTGCAGAACCTGTCGTAGAGTCTGTAGAGTCTGTCGTAGAGCCTGCCGTAGAACCTGCGACAGAACCTGTGACAGAACATATAACAGAACCTGAGCCTGTAACAGAACCAGAACCTGTGACAGAACCTGTAGGGCCTGTTGTAGAGCCTGTGACAGAACCTGATGCGCCTATCGATTTGACAGAGACGAGGGTTTTGTCAAAAGATGAGATTAAAGAGAGTTTAGATCATATTTCTCAGTTGACGGCAAAATTAGAATCGTTTAAGGGATCGTCAGAGCCTGCTTTGGACTCTTCTAATGCTGATTTGACAGAACCTGTACCGTCTGTAGAAACAGTTGACGTTCCTGAGGCGACCTTGTCTCGTAGTGAAGATGTTGTTTCTGGTCGTGATGAATTTGTTGAAGGGATGGTTGAAGGCTTGCCTGACTTTAAAAGTGATGCAGTGCCTGAAGCCGTTTCTTCTGAAGTTGAAGACACATTAGCGGATGATTCTGATGATACATTAGAGGGTGATTCTGATGATAAAGCAGAATTGATTGATGGCGAAACATTGATTGAGTCGTCTGACTTGCCTACCTTTGATGATCAAGAACCAGCTTTGGTCAAGAAACCTAAGTTTGTTGAACGAGCAATTGCGGTTGCTAAACGCAAACCTGGATTGATTGTAACGGTTTGTGGGATTGCTCTTGTGGCTGCTTTGATTGGTGTTGCTGCTATGACACCATCATCTAAGAAGTCTACGCCTTCGTCTTCAGCAAATGCAAAAGTTGTTAAGTCTTTAGCAAAATCATCATCAACGGCATCGTCTAAGAAATCATTGTCGATTGAAGAACAATTGACAGCGACAGCTAAAGGAATGGATGCTCCTTATAAAGTTGAGGTTGAGGATCTTGTTGGGGGTTATAAGTTAGGTAAGATTACGTATTATCCTGACAATGAAGCTAAGCGTTATACTGATGCTTCGTTGCACGCACCTGAGAAAGCTGAAGCTACTGATACGTCGGATACAGCAAAAGCTATTACTGATGAATTGTCAAAAGACTTGCCAACGATTAATTCGACAATTAAGGTTAAAGATAAAGATAAGGTATCGTTTGAAACTTACGCTAAAGACGATGGCTATGTTACAATTCTTCTTTATAATAAAAAACCATTTGGCTATGTGACAACAGATAAAGATGGTTATAAGACGAATCATGTAACAACATTCTATGTTTCAGATGTTGCTGCTGATGCGTAAAGAATAGGTTATCCTATTCTTTTTTTGTTGCGATTGTATATATGTTATACCATAATTTTTGTTCACTTGTAAGTGTTGTTTGATTTTAGTCTTGATTTTGGGTTTTAGGTAGTTGGGTTTTAGGTAGTTGGG
>ERZ773046.22-NODE-22-length-101741-cov-7.430040_pt1 | contig 101741 bp, 78 predicted proteins | sample MGYA00580634_ERZ773046 | MGnify/ENA primary metagenome ERZ773046 (study PRJEB29015, sample SAMEA2738127) | human oral metagenome | biome: human oral; feature: human-associated habitat; material: saliva | place: China | collected 2159 ... | reverse complement strand
TTCGTCTCTTTTCCTGTGTTGACAGGAGCCTTCGGGAGAACAGATGCAGGCTTTTCGGCAGGCTTCTAGCCGGCTTCAAGCTGGTTTTGTCCAGTTAGTTTTACTCAGCTTTAGTGCGGCGAGCACCGCGAGTGCGCTTACGGGGACGACGTGACTTAGTCTGCTTAGTGCGCACGGCGTCGTCGGCCTTACGGTGAGCGCGCCCCCGGCCCCGAGAGCGGCCGCGAGAACGGGCGGCAGAGCGAGAGCCAGTGGTGCCCAGATCCTCAATATATTCAGCGCTTAAACCCTCACGCTTACGCTGCGAGCGCGGCAGGCGGTTACCCACATTCTCAGGAATATCCAGGTCACTGTAGAGGTGGGGACTGGTGTGGTAGGTCTCTACCGGCTCCTTATACTCCAAGCCCAGCGTCTTGCAGTTCAGGCGCCAACGCGGCAGATCCTCCCAATCCACAAAGGTGACCGCCGTGCCGTGCTTGCCGGCGCGCCCAGTGCGGCCGATGCGGTGCACGTAGGTCATGGCGTCTTCGGGGCACTCATAGTTAATAACGTGGGTGACGTCGTCGACGTCGATACCACGGGCGGCCACGTCGGTAGCTACCAGCACATCCACCTTGCCGTTACGCAGGGCACGCATGGCCTGCTCGCGGGCGCCCTGGCCCAAGTCACCATGCAGCGCGGCCACGGCGAAACCCTGCCTGGCCAGCTCCCGGGTGACCGTGTCGGCGGTGCGCTTGGTGCGGCAGAAAATAATGCAGCCTTCGCGCTCGCGGGCCTGCAAAATGCGGCAGATAACCTCCACCTTGTTCATGGCGTGCACGCGGTAGGCGTACTGGGAGACGCTGCGCACTGTGAGGGTGTCGTCTGCGGGATCTTCCTGGGCCCGAATATGGGTGGGCTGGTTCATGTAGCGCCTGGCCAGGGCAATCACTGCGGCCGGCATGGTGGCGCTAAAGAGCATGGTTTGGCGGTCGGGGCGGGTAGCGGCCAGGATCTTTTCCACGTCGGGCAAGAAACCCAGGTCAAGCATTTCGTCGGCCTCATCAAGCACCACGGTGGTGACGTGGTCTAGACGCAAAATGCCGCGATTAATCAGGTCTAGCAGGCGCCCGGGGGTACCCACAATAACCTCCGCACCAGCTTTAATGGCCTCAATTTGGGGCTCATAGGCGCGCCCGCCATAAACCTGGGCGATGCGCACGGTGCGGTATTTGGCGGCGGCGCTGAGCTCTTCAGCTACCTGTTTGGCCAGCTCACGGGTGGGCAGAATAACCAGGGCCTGGGCGCTGCCGGAGGCCGGGTCTTCATCCCAGCCTTCCTCGCCGGGACCTAGGGTGTCCATTAGTAGCGGGATGCCGAAGCCTAGGGTTTTACCGGTACCGGTTTTGGCTTGACCGATAATGTCTGCCCCATCTAACGCCACCGGCAGGGTTAATGCCTGGATTGGGAAGGGGTGGGTGATGCCGCGTTCGTCTAGGGCCTTGGTGATTTCCTCTTCTACGCCGTACTGGGCGAAGGTTTTGGTTTCTAAATCAAGGCTATCGGCGGTGGCGCTGATGTCTGCGTCTACCTCATCGGGGCGCACAGCGGTGGCGGCAGCGGAGTTAATTAGGCCGGTGTTTGTGGCCTCAATGTCAGTATTGTTCTCGCTCATATATGCCTTCAACTTTAGGCGCTTTTTTGGCTTTATGGCAGTGTAAATGGGGTAGTTCACGTCAGCGCCTCACTAATGTGAGCGGCTTTGACTAAACTGTTGCCATGGACACTGCTTCTAATGTTTCAGCCTCTGGGGCCCCCGCGTTTAATTTGGTGGCTGGGCTGGTTACCTGGTCTTTATCGGTGCAATCCATTCGCCTGGGCAAGGATGCTTATATGGCTCCCGACATGGTCACGCGGGCCGCGTTGATGCGGCTAAGTGCCCAAACCACGCAGGATTTTAAGGCGGTTTCTACCCGTAGTCGCGAGCTGGGGGTTGATGCGCTAGATAATGCGCAGCCGTTTATGGGGGCGCTGGGTGATTACGATGAGCGTACTCGCCCGGCTGACTGGCCTGAGCGCGTGCTTAAGACTTATTTGGGTATGGGTTTGCTGGGCGACTTTGCGGCCCACGCGGTTTCGCTGCTGCCCCCGGCGCTGGCCTCTGAGCTGGCGCCCTATCTGGACCACCGTGAGCTGGATGCTTTTGCTTCTGCCAGTATTTTGGGTGCAGCCGGTTCTGACCCGCAGCTGGCGGCCCGCTTGGGGCTGTGGGGGCGGCGCGTGGTTGGTGAGGAAGTGGGTACTTTCCACGCTTTGCTGGCACGTTTTAAGGGTTTAGCTGCCGACGACGCCGCCCGCCAGGGCTACCACGACGCTCTGTCTGCTGGGGCGGCTACCCGTATGAAGGGCCTGGGCCTGCGCGTATGAGGCTATCTGTATAAAAACAAACCCCACCGGCTAGGCCGGTGGGGTTTTGTGCGCGCCTCTAGCTGGCGGCGCGGCGCCTAGGGGCGCCTAAAAAGTGGCGCCCAGCAGCAGTCTAAAGAAGACGCCTGAAGAATCAGAGGGCGAAGCCCACGCGACGCGGCTCGCTTTCACCCAGCACTACGTAGGCAATAGCGGAGGTGGGCACATAAACCTTGCGGCCCTTGTCGTCGTCGAGAACTACGGCGGGGGAGCCCTGAGCGGCCTTGATGGTGGAAAGTACGCGCTCTTGGCTGTCATTGGTCTCGAAGGTTAGCTCGCGCGCAACGTTGGTGATGCCGATGGTGACCTGCATGTAAAGCTCCTAGTAAAGAAGTAGTGGGCCGGCAGGGAATGCGGGAAATTTACTTACATAATGCTACTGCAATGCAAAAAATACACGAATTGGCGTGTATAAGCTGTGTTCCAATAGTTACATGAGCAAATTCTGCTTAACGCCGCCGTCGCAGCGCTTTGAGCTGCCACAACCAGACGCTTTCACCACTAAAGCCTCCCAGCTAGTTGGCGAAGGGCGAAATTTGGTGGCTTTGGGGGCGCCGGGCAGTGGCAAAACTACTTTAGCGGTGTCCCTGGTGGCCCAGGCGGTGGCGCAGGGGCGTCAAGCAGTGTTGCTTAGCCCCACACGCGTGCGTGCAGATCAGCTGCGCACTTATTTGGTGCAGGCTCAAACCCAGCTGGCCAGCCGCCAGGGCCAAGCGGCGTCGCAGTCACCCCAAACTCAGCCCAGCCCAGCTCAGACCGGCCCGGCGGCAGACTCAGGCGTCCCAGCGGATAAGTCCGGCCCGGCCCAGGCCGGCCCGGCGGCGTCGGTGCAGGTGGACACCCCGCGCGTGTTTACCCCGGCGGCTTTTGCGCTGCGCATCCTAAGCCAGTGGTTTAGCCAGCGCCTACAACCCCTGCCAGCCCCGGTGTTGCTGATGGGCGCTGATGAGGACGCCGCCCTAGAGCAGCTAATTGGCCAGGTCAGCTGGTCTCAACCAGCTGAAGTAACCCAAACACGCGGTTTTCGCGCCCAAATCCGTAACCTGTTCTCGCGCTGCGGTGAGCTGGGGGTTGACTACCAGCTGCTAGAGCAACTGGGCCAGGCCGCCCAGGTACAGCTGTGGTGTGAGGCGGCGCCACTGTTAAAACTGTGGGACAGCCAAAGTGACATCAGCGCCGCCAACCGGGCCATGGCGCTGAAACTAGACACCGCCCGTCTGCAAGATCGGGCCCTATATGCACTAGAGCATTGGTATCAAGCCGATGTAACCGCTCCGCCGCAGCTGCCAGATCTGGTGGTGGTAGACGACTACCAAGACTGCACGGCGGCCACCGCCCGCCTACTGCACGCTTTAGCTGCCCTAAACCTTGGCGAGGCTGAGGGACAAGGCTGGTCGGCTGGCCAGATGCCAAGCGCTGGCCTCGGTGGCGCCAGTGGCGCGCAAGGACCTGGCAGCCGCAGCAGTGCGAATGGATCTGGTGACGCCACTGGTGCGGGGGAGCCTGGCGGCGTCGGCGTGACTAGCCCCGGCGACGTCGGGCACAGGGACGGACGCAGCACCCAAATAGTGGTGTTAGGCAACCCCGACGAGGCGGTTGAAACCTTCCGTGGCGGTGACCCACTAATGCTGGCCAGCGCCGCACGCGACTTTGACGCCGTGGCCCTAACCCTGCCGCAAGTACATCGCGGCTCACGCCAAATCGCTGCTCTAATTGAACTGGCCGTGCAGCAAGTACAGATAGCCGGATGCATCAGCCAACGCCGCCCGAGCTACCAGCATTTGGCGCAAAACAGCCAAAGCGTGTGCTTCAAAGTAGCTCCAGATGACACTGTCCAGGTGGGGGGCGTGGCCGCACATATGCGCTCACTGCATCTAGAACAAGGCCTGGCCTGGGGGCAAATGGCGGTGATTGTTCGCCAAAGCAGCTCGGTGGAGCTGATCCGTCAAGAACTACGGCGCGGCGGAGTACCCCTAGCCCCAGACACCCCTGCCCTACTGCTGCGCAGTGAACCAGCTGCGAAGGCCCTACTTGACTGCGCCCGCGCCGCCCTAGAGCAGCTACTGGGCGTGCCGGTGGTGCAAGAAGAAGCAGCCCGCGCCCTGCTACTAAGTCCCCTGGTGGGCTTTAGCGCCATTGAGCTACGCCGGCTGCGACGTATTTTGGGGGAGAGCCCAGATCACCTAAGCACCCGAGTGCTTAGCGACACTGAGCTGTTTGACCAGCTAGAAGCAGCCCCCACCTTGGCAGCCAAAGCTAAAGTAGCCCAAGCCATTAATGAAGCCCTGGCTAAAGAACGCAGCGAAGGGCTAGAGGCCCTGGTGTGGGGGGCCTGGCAGGCCAGCGGCAAAGCCCAATACTGGCGCCAACTGGCCCTAGATATTGAGGCCGACTCGCTGCTGCGCCAACGCGCCGACCACGACCTGGACGTGGTTATCTCCCTGTTTAAACGCCTAGAGGTGTGGAGTGAACGCAACCCCTCAGCCCCCGGCCAGCAGTTCCTTGACGAGCTAGAGGCCCAGCAGGTGGCCTCAGACTCGGTGGCGGCTCTAGGGGCGCGTCCGCAAGGTGTTTCGGTGCTGACGGTGGCGGCCTGCGCGGGGCGTCAGTGGGAGTTTGTGGCGGTTTTAGGTATCGACGACGGCGTGTGGCCTAACCTGCGTCTACGTGACAGCCTTACCCAAACCGGTTTACTAACCGACATTGTCTCCCAACGTATAGCTGACACTGTCAACTTAGCTAGCTTAACTGCCAGCTTGGATCCCCAAGCCCTGGCTCAAGCCCGCGCCCAGATTTGCAGTGACGAGATGCGCCTGCTGGTGGCTGCCATGTCACGGGCCAACAGTCAACTGTGGCTGGGTGCAGTTAATGGCGGCGAGCAGGGACCCTCCAGTTTCTTCAACTACCTAAGCCGCCAAAGCGCCATACCGGTTGAACCAATCCAGCCCGGCGGCGCCTACACTCTGCGCGGCCTGGTAGCTACGCTACGTCGGCAATTAATGCTTGATTTAAAACACAACAACGGTACCCAGGCCCCACAAATCGCCGCGCTACTAGCCGCCCTGGCCCAGCGTGGGGTGCCCGGAGCCGATCCACGCAGCTGGCTGGGAATCGCTGGGGCCAGTCAATTCCTCACCGATCTGCCCGCCCAGCTAGAGAGCCAAGACCGCCTGGGCACGCAGGTGGCCACCCACGCCGTCGTCGCCCTTAAAAAATTGCAAGCCCAGCGCGTAAACCAAGCCCGCCAACGCGGGGCGAGACTCTCACCCTCAGACGTAGAAAACATTGAAACCTGCCCGCTGCGCTGGTACCTGCAACGCCACGGGGGCTCGCCGGCAAGCTCCAGCGCACAGCAGATCGGGGCGCTAATCCACTGGTTGGCCCAGCAAGGTCAAGAACATGGGCTGAGCCGCGAACAGCTACTAGACCTGTTCTATCGTGAACGCTCCAGCCTGCAGCTACCCGGGGGTTGGTATGGGCGCCAAGAAAACCAACGGGTAGAGAAAATGGTGGAAAACCTGGCCCTTTACCTGGCCAACAGTCCCGCAAACATGCAGGTAGAAGTGGAGTGCCCAGTGCGCGCTCAGGTGGAACTAGAAGTGGATGGCGCCCCGCTTAAAATCAAAATTTCTGGGCGCGCAGACCGCCTAGAACACACCAGTCAAGGCATAGATGTAATCGACTTTAAAACCGGCGCCAGTGTGGACTCTGCCGGCGCCCAAACCAACGCTCAGCTGGCCACTTACCGTGTAGCCCTGCAGGCACGGGGCGAAAACGTGCACGGTGGGGCGCTCATCATGCTGGGTAAAGAAAACAAAAAAGCCCAGGTGGATGCTTTAACCTATCCCGGCTCGCGCGAGCTAGCCCCCAGTGACTACCTAGAAACTGGCCAAGGCTGGGACACAGACCTGATCAGCGCCGCCGCCCGCGACAGTTTAGGGCCCAGCTATCAGGCGCGCACCGGAGAACACTGCCGCCACTGCGCCTACCAAGATTTCTGCCCCGCCCTAAGCGATCGGAACTACCTATGAGCGCACCAAAACCAGCAGCCGGGGCCCAGTTTCTAGCCCTACCTACGCCGCCGCAACGCTTAACCCCCGCTCAGCTATTTACGGCGTTGGGTGAAAAGCATATGCCCACTGATCAGCAAGAAAAGGTAATTACTGCGCCCCTAAAACCAACTTTGGTGGTGGCCGGGGCCGGCTCAGGTAAAACCGCCACCATGAGTGCGCGCGTAACCTACCTGGTGGCCAGTGGGCAGGTGGACCCTAGCCAAGTACTGGGTCTAACCTTCACCCGTAAAGCCACCCATGAGCTGCGCGAACGCATCGAAAACCGACTCGGCCAGCTGTATCGCTATCCTGGCTGGACACCGTCAAGTACTCGCTCTAACACTGATGAGTCAGCGTCAGCTGACGCCCCGTCCACAGCTGCCGGCCCATCCACGGCTGCCGAGGCAGGGGGCAGCAACAGCCAAGTCCAAGAGCTCACAGCAGTGGCGGGGGAGGCCACCGTAGCCACCTACAACTCCTTTGCCGGCTCCCTAGTGCGCGAATGGGGCCTGGAAGTAGGCCTGGAAACCGACACCGCCGTACTGACCCCCGCCAGCTCCTGGCAGATCATGTATGAGCTGATGGAAAACTGGGGCCAAGAATTTGAAGAACCCTTCAGTTCCCTAGATTCAGCCACCGAACTAGCCCTGCAGGTAGCCAACTCGCTTAACGAAAATTTACTTAGCGTAGATGAAGCCCGCGAACTGATGGCAGATCTGGGCCAGAACCTAAAAGACCTGCGCTCAGTGCGCGGGGCAGCCAAAGCCATTGACGCCAAAAGCCTGCCAGCCATGACCAAACGTATCCAAGTGCTGGATCTGGTGGAGCGCTACATTGACTACAAACGTGAAAACTCACTGGTGGACTTTGGCGACCAGGTGGCACTGGCATGCCGGATCGTTACTGATGAGCGGGTGGGGCCGCGCGTAATCGCCCAATACCGTGACCGCTTCAAAGCGGTGCTGCTAGATGAGTTCCAAGACACCTCGGTGGCGCAAACCATTTTGCTCTCCAGCCTCTTTGCCGGCTGCGGAGTGGTGGCTGTGGGTGACCCCAACCAGGCCATTTATGGTTGGCGCGGCGCCAGCTCAGCGGCGCTAGGCCAGTTCCACCGCCACTTCAGCAACGGCGCCGGCCCGGTGCTGCAACTATCCACTGCCTGGCGTAACGATCCACAAATCTTGCAGGCAGCCAACCGCATCAGTGACCCGCTGCGTGCCAGTGGTCAGGTGAAAGTAGAAAAACTGGTTAAACGCCCCGGGGTGGGCGATGAGCGCGGCAAAGTGTGGGCTGCCAGAGTGCAAGATGGCCTGGCTGAAGCTGAGCTGATCGCCAAATTCCTGGCCCAGCGTTGGTCTCCAAGTAAATCTATGGCGGTGCTATGCCGTACCCGCAGCCAATTCACCCTGATCGTGGCCGCCCTGATTGAGCGTGGCATCCCGGTAGAGGTGGTGGGTTTAGGTGGCCTGCTGGATGTGCCCGAAGTGGCTGACGTGCGCGCCCTGATGAGTGTGGCTTTAGACCCCACCAGCGCCGACCGCTTAATGCGGCTAATTGACCTGGTAGGGATCGACGCCGCCGATCTAGACGTGGTGTGGAGCTTTGCCCGCGAACTGGTTAACGCCCGCGCTAACACTGGGCAAAGTAGCGCTGAGCCGCTGCTAGCTGAGGCCCTAAGCGAGATAGTGGTTAACTTTGCAGCATTTGAAGCTTTCTGCAAAAAATATGCCTGCGCGCTGTCACCGGCGGGCCTATACCAAGCCAAACGCCTAGGGCGCATACTGCAAGAAGCTAATGGGGCCGCCAACTTGGAACTGGTGGACTTCATCTCCTGGGCTGAGCGCGCCCTGGGGTTGGATGTTGAAGCTGCTGCGCGCGTGGATGTAAATGAGGTGGGGGCGCGGGCGCTAGCAGCGCTGCGAGCCCAGGCGACGTCGTTCAAATCCCAAAACCTTGAAGCTGGGGCGCAAGTGTTCTTAGGCTGGCTAAACGCGGCCCAAGACCAAGAACGCGGGCTGGAACTACCTGAAGTTGAGCCCGCCCCCGGCGCGGTGCAAGTGCTAACCGTGCACGCCTCCAAAGGTTTGGAATGGGACATAGTGGTGGTTCCCGGCCTGGTGGAAGCCAATTTCCCCAGCTACCGTAGCCGGCCTAAAGAGGACTACACGGTGCTGGCAAACAGCTGGATCACCCAGGTGAGCGAATTCCCCCACACTCTGCGCCGTGACTATGACTCACTGCCGCCGTGCCCATTCATTGGGCTTAGCCCCCAGGCCGGTAAAGATGCGATTTTGGCTGCCGGCGAGGAATACCGCAGTGAGCTTGGTAAATGGGAGGTGGCTGAGGAGCGGCGCCTGGCCTATGTGGCCTACACTCGGGCCCGCAGCCAGCTGCTGCTGACTACCAGCCACTATGCGGCGCTTTCAAAGACCCCCAAGATGACCAGTCGGTTTTTGAAAGAACTAGAGCGTTCACAGATGGTGCAGTTCCTAGCAGATGATGAACGCGACGATGATTTAAGCAATCGCGCCTTAGACCAAAGCTCGGTGTCTGTATGGCCGCACCAGCTCGACGCCCTGGCCAGCTTGGAAGAGCCAGGTGTTGCAGATGCGCCGGGCCAAGCTGCGCCGGGCAAGCAGGCTGGGCTGAGTTTGCGGCTGCGCGCAGCTGCCCTAGTCAGCGCGGCGGGCGGCTGCCAGGGTGCTGGCTCCGAAGAGGCTTTACAAATACCGGAAGGTTTAGCGCCGCAGCTTGATGATTGGTGGCGCCAAGCCCGCCTGCTGCTGCAAGAGCGCCAAATCCGCCAAGAAAACGGGCAGGAAATTGTTTTGCCCAGTCACCTGGCTGCCACGGCCATGGCCAAAGTGGGTAAAGAAGACTTCATCATGTCTTTACGTCGCCCCTTGCCGCCGCCACCTTCCAAGGCAGCGCGGTTAGGTACAGCCTTCCATGAGGAAATGTCGCAGCGTCTAAACAGTGAAGGCACTTTGCTTTCGCTAGCTGAAGCCGGTAGCGACCGCCTGAGCCCCGCTGACCGCAAGCAGGTTAACGACTGGCTTGATAACGTCGCTGACCTGGAGATACTGCAAGGCTATAGTCCCTACGCCACCGAAATTGACCAGGAAATTAGGTTGGCTGGATTCAATGTGCGTTGTCGTATTGACGCCGTGTTTAAAGCGGTTGAAAAAGGCCGCGCCCAGTGGCTGATTGTGGACTGGAAAACCGGTGGTCAGCGCGTGCGGGTAGATCAGCTTTCGCTGTATGTGCATGCCTGGGCGGCCAGCCAAGGTGTGGATATCAGCCAGGTGCGCGCGGCCTATGTGTATGTGCAAGACGGCCATGTTGATGAGCTGCGACCGCGCCAAATCATTGGCCTAGACGTCTTCAAGGAGCGCCTAGAAACCCTGCGCGCTCAGCACTAACTCAGGCAAACAAACACAGGTAAAATCATCCCTTCCCTATAAAAATTCCATGGGGTTTTATAGGGAAGGGATGAAATGTCAGTATTTGTGGGCGGCATTTCAAAATGTGACCCACAGTTATCAAATGCTGAGCCGGTAATCGTGGCTGGCAACCCTGGCCTGCAAGCCTGCGCCGGTAATACTGCGTCCCCGCAAGCCTGCGTCCCCGCAAGCCTAGGTCTAGCCCCAATGCATGAGCCCCGGCCCGATATCACTCAGGGCAGCAAGCTCAGCGCTCCTCAGTTTCAATCGGCGCTGTGTCCATGCGGTAGATCTCCGTGGCCGTGTCTGGTGTGGCTGTACGACGCCGCGCCCAGGCCTGGTTTTTAGCGCTCTTTTCCCGCTGGGCCAGCAGATCGACGCCGCCAGTAAACTTTTCTTCACTGACGATTTCGATCTGCGCACTTGCAGGCGTGTACGGGCTGTAGGGGCTATAAGGACTGCGTGCAATACCCAGGCTTGAGGTGTCAAAACCTAGATCTGGGCTAGCTGCGCTAAGCCCCATGATTGGGCTGTGAACATCCGGGGTTTGCTCTGCTGCATCTTGTGCGCTTCTTGCGCTGCGGCCCCCGGTATTTAGATCCAAGGTAGAGCTGCTCTCCGTGCTGGGTTCTCGCCCGCGCCAAGTGCCAGCGCTGAACCTCGAACTAAAGCTAGCGCTAAGTTTTGACCCCAGAGCGCCAACACTGAGCTTCTCAGACTTCTTAGCTTCGGGCTGTTTTTCTTCGTCGTGGCCAGAAGAGCTACCGTAGTTGCCAGAGTAGGATTCGTAATCTAAATCGTCGTAGTAGTCTTCAGCGGCCCTAGTCCCAGAGCCGGACTCGTCTTGGCCCCCCGCATTAGTGTGGTAGCCATCCACAGTGTGGTAGCCATCCGCAGTGTGGTATTCATCTGCGCTGTCAGCACTCGCATAGTTCCCGGCGTCGTCGTAATTAGCTTCTTTACCAACTGTCTTGGCATCAGAGTCGTAATCAGTGCCGTAAGTGCTGTCGCCAGACATGTCATCGCCGTCGTCGCTATCGTCATCAAGGGAAATATCCGGCGAAGCGTTGGAAGCCACCACCGCCATGGGCCTTGAGCGCTCCACAAATAGCTCGTCGCCCACCTGCTCGGCCAGGTCTTCGAGCATTTCTACAGCTTCATCAATGATTGCGTCATCCTTGGTACGCACCCCGTGCAGCAGCCAACGCGCCAGGTTCAGCTCACTGACCAGTTCCGCGCGCAACCGCAGGTATTTATCCACGCCCTCAATGCGGCCACGGTCATAGGCTTCCTCGATCACATCCAAAGTGTCAATCGGGGCGCTGGAATAAACCCAGGCCAGATCCTCAGCCGGGTCACCTACACGCATTTGGCTTAGCCCTTTGAAAGCCAAAATCGAGCCGCCGCCGGTAATGATGTTCTCTTCGGCCAGGTCGCCGTGCACTACCACGGGGTGGAAGCGCCACCACAGATCCTCATCCAGCGCCGACTCCCAGCGGGCTAACAGGTTGGAATCAACCTTGCCGGTCATGGCAGCGTCGTCAAATAAAGACTGCCAGTTGCTGCGCACATCGGCGGCAGTGAGCACCGGCAGGCCGGCCTCTTCGATCAGGGTGGGGGGAATTTCATGCAGCTGAGCTAGCGCGCGTCCCAGGCCGGCAGCCAGGCCGGGGCCAGGTCGCAGGGATTCAATCGCTAGTGGGTGACCGGGGATGTGGCTACGGACCTGCACATACGACTTGTCTGGAAGGGTCAGGCCACCTTCAGGGCGCGGCACGTCAAAGTCCACGTAGCCACCGTCTACACGCCGGCCAATCTGTTTAAGCACCCGCGACTCCGCAATCAGTGCGGCGCCAATGGTGGGGTTGGTGGTGTGGATTACTTCCCAGTGCCGTCCTTGCACGTCAATCAGTCCAGTGAGGGTCTGATCTGCGTCTCGGTGCTGGGGAAGGGCCAACCGCGCGGGGATCACATTGGGGGCGGCAACAACCGCCAGCGCAGCCAGGTTCAGGTAGGAACGCTCACGAGACATGCCTATAGCGTAAAACACAGCTTAGTGGTTGCACCCTTGCCGCGCCGCCGCTTGGGGAATAAGCCCCCGTGATACGCCTGTTGCTAGCGTGGCTGGTGGGCTGGTTTGCTGGGTCCTAGGGCCGACGCCGCCGGCACAGTTTGGTCTCGACGGCGCCTGGGGGGCAAGCTTGACGCCGCCTGGTGGCCAAGCTCGACGGCGTCGCTAGTACCGGGTAGGCGAGCGTTGGGCCGGGGTGGGTCGCTGTGGGGGACACACTTGGGTGCCTGGTGGTTGCCGGTCGGGGCGGGTGCCAGGCTGGGTGAGCGCCGGTCGGGGCGGGTGCCAGGGTGGGCTCAAATGCCGGACCGGGCGGGTGCCAGGTGGGCGCCGTCGTCGTTGACGAAGAAGCAAACAGCAACAAAATAGGACTTTAGTACCAAGTAATGCCCACATGCTTTACCTTAAGAAAGACACAATCAAGTCACAATCGGACAAAGTTCAAAAAAAGTGATGCAGGAAACTAAAGGGCGCGTTAATCTGGAATTGGAAAGGTATTTACCCAGCTCATAGGGGTATCGAGCGGGAAGTTAGGGGCCAAGGTGGCAACAGACTTTTTTGGTACGCAGGTACGCAAAGCTGTGCGCCGGGCCGGAATTGACCCGCTCAAAGACAGCGTCGAGCTCAATAACATCATCAACTACGTGCGTGAAGAATACGTAGCGCGCGCAGATGCCGGGCTGGTGCCCAGCGATGTTGATTTAGACCAGCTTTCCCGCCAAATCCGCGCAGAACTGACCGGCGCCGGGGTGCTGCAAGGCTACCTGGACGACGATTCCATTGAAGAAGTTTGGGTTAACGGCCCCGGCCAGGTGTTTATTTCGCGCGGCGGACGCAGCGAACTAACCACCACCATCCTCGAAAGCCAGGAATTAGAGCAAATAATTGAGCGTCTGCTGCGCGCCTCTGGACGGCGTCTAGACCTGTCTAGCCCCTTCGTGGACGCCCAACTGCGCGGCGGCGAACGTCTGCACGTAGTGATCCCACCTATCACCGCAGGTAAATGGGCGGTAAATATCCGCAAACACGTAGCTAGAGTGGCGCGCACAGCCGACCTGGTGCGCCTGGGTTCTTTAACTGCCCAAGCTGCCCGCTTTCTCGACGCCGCCGTGGCCGTGGGTTTAAACGTGGTGGTTTCAGGGGCCACGCAAGCCGGAAAAACCACCATGGTGCGGGCCCTGGCGGCCGCCATTCCACCCCAAGAACGGGTGGTGACCTGCGAAGAAGTCTTTGAGCTGGGGCTGCGTAACCGCGACTGTGTAGCTATGCAAACGCGCAGCGCCAATATTGAAGATCGCGGTGAAATTCCGCTGCGACGCCTAATTAAAGAATCTTTACGTATGCGCCCCAACCGGCTGCTTATCGGCGAGGTGCGTGAAGCTGAAGCCCTGGATTTGCTGATCGCCATGAACTCGGGGCTGCCCTCAATGTCCACAATTCACGCTAATTCTGCGCGTGAAGCCGTGGTGAAACTATGCACTTTGCCGCTGCTGGCTGGCGAAAACGTCTCTGCCGCATTCGTTGTGCCCACGGTAGCTAGCTGCGTGGATTTGGTGGTGCATTTAAACCAGGATCGCAGTGGCAGGCGGCGCGTAGAAGAAATCGCTTCACTCTCAGGTCGCGTTGAGAATGGTGTGATAGAGCTTGCCAGTGTCTATAAAACCGATAGCGACGGCGTGCTGCGTCGGGGGCTGGGGGCGCCTGATGCACAGCGCTTTAGCCGCGCCGGTTTTGACCTAAGCGAGCTACTGCGACAGGAGCGCCCATGGGGATAGTCATAGGCCTGATATTTGCGCTGGGGTGTTTAAGCATTCTGGCCGCGTGCACTTCGGAACCTAATCCACGACTAACGCGCCTAAACGAAGCCATGGAACGCAACTTGCGTCAAGCTGGGGTAGGTAAAACCTCGCCAGCTGCTTTTAGTGCAGGCTGTCTGGTGGGGGCGCTGGTGGTGGGCCTGGTCTTTTTAGGTGTCAGTGGAGCTTGGCCGATTGCTTTAGCGTTCGCGCTAATCACCTTGATTATGCCGGTGGTTTGGATTAACTCCAGGGCCCGCAAACACCGCACTGAGCTGCGCACGCTGTGGCCAGACGCAATTGACACCCTGGTTTCTTCTATCCGAGCCGGGTTAAGCCTGCCTGAAGCCCTAGCTAATTTAGCTGAGCATGGCCCGGTGCCGCTGCGGGGTGAATTTGCTGCCTTTGCGGTGGACTATGCGGTTTCCTCCAGTTTTGAAAACTCGCTGGAAGCTTTCAAGCGTCGCAGTGCAGATCCGGTAGCTGACCGTATTGCTCAAGCCCTGGCGCTAGCCCATGAGGTGGGTGGCAACGATCTTTACCAGGTATTGCAGTCACTTTCGCAAATGCTGCGCGCCGATTTACACACGCGCGGCGAGCTGGAAGCCCGCCAATCTTGGACAGTTAACGGCGCTAAGGTGGCCGTGGCTGCGCCCTGGATTGTGCTGCTGCTTCTTTCCACTAAACCTAGTGCCGCCAGTGCCTACGCCACCCGCCAAGGTGCCCTGGTGCTACTGATTGGGGCGCTTACCTGCGCGGGAGCCTACTGGCTGATGCTGCGCCTGGGGCGTTTGCATGAAGAACAGCGGGTGCGGTGATGATGCGACAAGTAACTGCACTGGGTTTTGTTATCTGCGCCTTGGGTTCTAGCGGGGTGTGGCTGATTTACCGCGCCCTTTTCCCTTCCCCACCTACCTTGGCTAGCCGCGTGGAACCCTATGTGCATCTGCGTAAACGTAGCGTTAGCGCGGAAAATTCGCGCTCTTTCAGTTCCTTTATGGGGGCCCTGGTGGCGCAGTTGGGGCGGGCGGTAGAAAATACTGGTTCCTCCTCTGGTTCGGTGCGTCGTCGGCTAAACCGCATTAACAGCCCCCTGAGCGTGGAGGATTTCCGCCTGCAACAGCTGGCCTGCGCTGTGGCCGCGCTGGTAGCCACCATCGCCTTTGGGGTGGGGGCGAGCCGTTTTACCCATGTGGCCCCGCTGGGGGTAGTGGTGTTGGCGTTGATCGCAGCGGTTGTGGGACTGTCTGCACGCGACTGGTACCTGAGCGTTAAAGTACGCCGCTACCAAAAGCAGCTGGTGGATCAGTTGCCTGACACGGTAGAGCTGTTGGCCCTGGCGGTGGGGGCGGGGCTGAGTCCGCAAAACGCGATTGAGCGCGTATGTATGCAGTCCAGCGGGCCTATGCATGACCAGCTGCAAGCCACCTTGTCGCAGATGCGTGCCGGTAGCCGCTTGGCTGTGGCCCTGGAGGATCTGTCTGAACGCAATCAGTTGCCGGCCCTAAGCCGCTTTTGTCAGGCCATGATTGTGGCTATTGAACGCGGCACGCCTATGGCTGAGGTGCTGCGCGCCCAAGCCTATGACGCGCGTGAAGCTGCCCGCCGTGCCCTGATGGAGGAGGGCGGGCGTAAAGAGATCGCCCAAATGGTGCCGGTGGTTTTCCTAGTGCTGCCGGTAACGGTGGTGTTTGCGCTCTACCCGGGATTGGCGGTGTTGCACTTTAAGCTGTGAAATTTACGCCCGTCTCAAGGCGGGGCGGGCGCACCCATAAAGAAATTCAAAGGAGAATGACTGATGAAAAACATGGTGGTTAAGGCTGCCTCAAAGCTGCGTGCGCTGCGTGGGGCCGTTGGCTCCCAGCGCGGTGATGTGCCCGGATGGGTGCTGGTCACCTTGATGAGCGCCGGTTTGGTGGTGGCGTTGTGGACTGTTGCCGGCAAGGTACTTGTGGAAGTGTTCAACAATGCCATCTCTAAAGTCGCTGGCATGGGTTAACGACCAGCTGCGCCAGGTTTTCGGGCTACATCCGGTTTACCGGGTATGCCAGGCTTTCCGGCTGCGCCAAGTGCGCGCTAACCAGGGCGGCTCTAACCGGGTAGTGCACTCTAACCAGGTGGTGCACTCTAACCAGGTGGTGCACTCTAACCAGGCAGGCTCGGTGCTGGTGGAATGGTCGCTAGTGGCGGTGCTGGTCATGGCGGTAACTGCGGCCTTGCTACAGCTGACGCTTAGCCTGTACGTGCGTAACATTTTGGCCGACGCCGCCTCCGACGCCGCCCGTCAGGCTGCGTTGGTGGGTGCCAGTGACGCTGAGGCCAATGCACGAGTACAGCAGCTGTGCCACGGGGCTTTGCGGGCCAACTACCCGACTAAATCTGAGGTCTCTCACCTGCAACGCGGCTCAGTGTCACTGGTACAGGTGCAGGTCAGCGCCCCTTTACCGGTGATTGGCTTATGGTCTCCCACGGGCAGCGTGGTAGTGCGCGGTCATGCGGTTGATCAGCGTAGCTATCAGCGTTAGGGGCTTACGTGCGCAAGCTAGATTTTCAACGTGGCAGTGCCACAGTGGAATTTATTGGTTGGACCGCCATAATCGTGATCCCACTGGTGTATTTCATTATTTACCTGTCATATCTGCAGGCCACGGCGCTGGCTTTAGAGTCGGCGGTGCAGGCGGCCGGTCAGGTGACTATGCACGCGCGTACCCCGGAACAGGTTTCGCAGGCCTACACCGCCGCTCAGCTGGCCTTGGATGATCAAGATGTGCAGGCCGATGCCCGCCAAGCCATGCACATTAGTTGCCTTAGCCCAGGTTGCGGCGATGGGCGCGTGAACATTTCGATTAGCGCCAAAGTGGCCCTGCCAGGAACTGGCCGGGCAGGTCAGGGCCTAGCTCCGGTGAGTTTAAGTGCCACTCGGCAGGTGCAGGTAGCTGATACACGCGGTTGGAAAGGGGCCAAATAATGCCCACCTTACACTGTCAAGTGCCCTCTCGAATGCGCCGGGCCTGTGCGAGCCAGTCCGGTAGCACCATGCTGCTAGGAATTGGGGTAGGGGCAGTGGTGTTGGCTTTGATCCTGATTTTGGCTACTGCCACTGCGATTTACCTTGACCTTAAACGCCTAACCTACCTGGCCGACAACTGCGTGGCCTTAGCGGCCCGTGAAGTTGGCAGTGAAGGCCAGGTAGATGCGCTAGCCGCCCAAAAAACAGCCAGTTCGTGCGTGAGTCAGCAAGGCAATGACCCTAGTGGGCCTTTGGCTGGTTCGCGCCTGAGATTAGTTAGTCTCAGCTCTTTCAGCGTGCAGGGCGACAAGGTGCAGGTGCAGCTCTCAGCCCGCAGCAGCCCGGCCCTGATTCCCTGGGGGCTACTGCCTGCCAGCGGTTTCAATCTGCACACTAGCGCCTCTTCTCACCTCAGCTTGCTCCAGTAAGGCTCGACGGCGCCCGGCCCTAAATAACCTGACCGGCACGCATACGCACCACTCGATCACACTGGGCCGCCTCAGAGGAGTAGTGGGTGGAAATCAAAATTCCCACCCCGCTGGCTGCCAACTGGCGCAGATACTGCCAAAGTCGCAGTCGAGCCAGCGGATCCATACCAGAGGTAGGCTCATCCATAATCAGCAGCTGCGGAGCGTGCATAGTGGCATTCACGCAGGCCAACATACGCCTGGTAGACAGTGGCAAGTTAGCTACAGGGGTGGCGCCAAAACTATTAGCCCACTGACCCACCTGCGCGGGAACTTGGCACTGATACTGGCGGGCATTGAAACTTAAGTTCTCGCTCGCACTCAACGACGGCGCCAAACCCACAAACTGGGGCACGTACCCTAAATGCTTGCGCACCTGCAGGCTGCCAGGGCGCTGGCCCAGCACACTAACCTGGCCTGAAGTGGCTGCTTCTAGCCCCAAAATAATGCGCATACTGGTGGATTTACCGGCGCCGTTAGCGCCAATTAGCCCCACAATTTCGCCAGGCGAAACAGCAAAAGACACGCCTTTAAGAGCCTCAAAATCGCCAAAGCGTTTGCGCAGCTCATGCACACTAATCAAGTCCTGCGCTTTGGGGGAGGGGGCCGTTGCTGACTTGCCGCTGCCTGTCTGGGTTGAGCTGACGGGCTGCGGCTGGGTTGAGCTGGTGGGCTGCGGCTGGGTTGAGCTGGCGGGTTGCGGCTGGGCTGAGTCGCTAGTCCCTGCTTGGCTTGATTGGCCTAGCTCTGCGCTAAAACCTTGCCAATCAGAGCTGGCTTGGGCCGAAAGCTGCCAGGCAATACAGGCCCGCTCTAGCGGCGCACTGCGCTGCCAAGGCTCTCCCAAGTCGGCCACAGTTTGCTCATCAAGCTTGGGGGCACAGGCAATTAGCTGCTTAGCGGTGCCGGTGGCCATCACACGTGAGCCCAAAGTCAAAATAATTTGGCTAGAGTCTTCCGCCTCATCAATATAGGTGGTGGCCACCACCACCGTGGCACCCCGGGCAGCTTCAGCCTTAATCAAAGCCAAAATAGCTGCGCGCGAGTCAGGATCCACCCCGGTGGTGGGCTCATCTAGCACCAGTAGCTGCGGCTCAGACAGGGCTGCCATAATTACGCCCAACTTTTTACGCATCCCGCCAGAGAGGTTGCGGGCCAGGCGGTCAGTGAAACGATCCAGGTCAGCTGCCTTTAACAGCTGCTGGGCGCGGGCGTCGTCGTAATGACCAAAAATTTTTGCCACAAAACGTAAGTTCTCGGCCACACTCAAATTAGGCCAAGTGCCCGAATCGCTAGGCATATAGCCAATCTGGGCAGAGTCCGGCAGGCCGCTCACTTTACCTTGAGTGGGGCGACGACGGCGGTTAAGCAGCGTCAAGATCGCATCTTTAGCACTAGCGCCGTCGCCAATAATGCTGCTGACGCTAGCAGGGGCAAAACTAAGGCAGGTGCCCTCCAACCCCGAGCAGCACGTATTTTCAAAACTAATCATGGCTAACCCCTTAAATGCTGCGCAGCGAACGAGTCAGGCGGGCCGTGGCTGCCCCAAAGAGCACCACGCATTGCAGGGCCATAATGCTAAGCGGCAGCCACAGTTGCGCGGCGTTAGAACCGTTAAGCATTACCCCGCGCGAAACCTGCACAAACCAGGTCAGCGGCAGCAGATAACCGATGCAGCGCACCCAGGTAGCCATAGATTCCAGCGGGAAAACCAGGCCCGAAAGCAGCGTCTGGGGAATTATGGTCATAATCGCCATTTGCACCGCCTGCGCCGTGGTCTGCGAAACCGTGGAGATCAGCACTCCCAGCCCCAACACCACGCCCAGGAACAGCACTCCGGCAAGCGCAAATAGCCACAGCTGCCCGTTGAAGGGAATATCGAACAGGTACACGCCGGCCAGCGCCACCGCGCTCATATCTACAATCGCCAGCATAAAGTAGGGCGAAATTTTACCGGCAATAATTGAGTGGGCCTTAATCGGCATAACCGCCAGCTGCTCCAGGGTGCCGGCCTCGCGTTCACGCACCATGCCGATAGAGGTGATCAGTGTGCCGATAACCGCCATCACCAGGCCGATTAGACCAGGAATCATTACCCAAGAGGTTTTTAGGTCAGGGTTGAACTCCACCTTGATCCAGTTGGTGTTAGTTTCCTGGGCCTGCTTGGCTAGGGCCTGGAGCTTTTGGCTTTGGGCCTTAGCTGCCTGAGCTGCTTGAGCGGCCTGAGCGGGGTTAGTGCGTAGCCCCTGCGCGGCTTGCTGGGCTTGGGTGGCGGCGGCGGAGAGCTGTTTTAACTGGGTGCGCATGTCATTGGCTTGCATCTGCACCAGATCTGCCTTGGCGCTTTGGGCGGTAAATAGTTTGGCGCCGTTTAGATAGACATCCACCCGCTCGCTTAAGGTTCCCGCCTTGGCTTTGGGGATAACGACGACGTCGCCGCTGGGCGAGCGCAGTAACTTTTGGGCTTGGGCGGGGCTGGGGGAGACCGAAGTGTCGGCCACAAAGTTAAACTTGTCGGCTCCCGGCAGGGATTTTAGATAGCTGACAGTTGAGCTAGCCTGGGGGCCTAGGACTTTGACGTTGATGTGGTCAACGGAGAAGTTGGCGGCGTAGCCGAACACTAGCAGCAGTAACAGCGGCAGCATGATGATCATGGCTAGCGTGCGCCGGTCACGTTTGAGTTCTTGAAATTCCTTGATGAATAAGGCCCTCATGGTGTGTTCCTTTGCTTGCGCCTGGTGCTCAGAAGGGCGGCAGACGCGGTATTTCATCGCTTGATGAAAATATTAAGGTATTTCATCAACTGTGGAAATACTTGCTCTGTAATGTGACGCGCTATACGGTAGGGGGTGTGAGTTCAGCTGCTAACGCCGTCGGGGGAGCCAAACGCGGTCCGCGCAAGGGTGGGGTAGATAAAGAACAAATTTTGGCTGCCGCACGTGAAGAATTTGCGTTGCACGACTATAAAGGCACCACCATGCGTTCAGTGGCGCGCCGAGCTGGGTGTGATGCCAAGCTGATTCACTACTACTTTGGCTCCAAAGATGAATTGTTCGCTGAAGCTATCTCGCAGGTAATGGAATCGCTGCAGATTGCCCAGTGGTGGATAAGCCAGGCTGAGGAAGGCGGGGGCGGGGGAGCGCAGGTGCTGCGCCAGCTGCTGAACTTTGTAGAAACTAATGAATCAGGGCCAGCTTATGTGGCCATGGTGCGCGCACTATCTTCTGAAGAACGGGTGCGGCAAATGTTTCTAGACCGCATTACCTCACGCGTGGCGCTACCTACCTTCGCGACTTTAGGTTTAGATCAGGTCTTGGTACGCATGAATCTAATTACCACCCAGCTTTTAGGGCTGATAAGCGTGCGCTACATCATGAAGTTTGAGCCTCTAGCCTCAATGCCAAGAGATGAAGTAGCTGCCCTGGTGGGGCCAACGTTAGATCGGTATATGTCTCCAGACCTATTTACTAAGTAACAAAACTGCCCTGCCAATATTTTGGCAGGGCAGGCATCGGCGGATGTTTTGAATAGATTTTAGGCAGCTACCGGCAGGTCAAGCTCGCTGTTGCGACGGCGCAGCTTTGCGGCCTGACGCTTGGCTAGCTGCTTCATGTAAGCGCGCTTAACAGTGACAACCGTGTATACGCCCACTGCCAGGAAGAACAGGTTGGCTACAGCCGAAGGCCAAGCGTTTACGTAGGCGCAGTTGATAATCAGCAAAATCGCACCCGACATGTTCAGAGCGTTGTACTTTAGGGAATCGCCGGCCCACACGCCGCGCGCCACTAGGAAGTAGGCGGCTACAAGAGCTAGGGAACCGATCCAGCCGATAACGGCGACGCTGATGTCAACAAGGGAAGTCACGCAGATATTTTTACGCGCTTTTAGAGTGAAGATCAATTAAATAAAAACGCATTGGGTATGTAGAATTACTTCATGCAGTTGGATCCGCGACGCATGGCTATTCTGCTGGCTGTATATCGTAACGGTGGAATTGTGGCCGCCTCCGATACTTTGCGTATTTCCCCCAGTGCTATTTCGCAGCAGATCAGACTATTAGAGAAAGAAGCTGGGGTGCAGCTGCTAGAGCGCACGCCCCGGGGTGCACAATTAACCAGTGCGGGTCGACTGCTAACCGACGCTGCCGAACGCATAGAGGCTGAAATCACAGGGGCACAGCGTGAACTTTTAGCCTCAAGTGGCCAAAGCGTAACTGGTATGGTGCGGGTGGGCTCATTCCAAACCGGTATTTTGGCGCTGCTATTGCCAGTGCGCGAACAAATCAGCCAGCTGCATCCAGGTATTGAACTACGCATTTACGAGCTTGATGATGCAGTTTCCCGCCGGCGCCTGCGCAGCGGTGAGCTAGACATGATGCTACTAGAGGCAGATGAATCAATTACTTTCACCCCCACCCGCTCCACCAAGGATATCCCGCTAACCTCAGACCCCTGGGTGCTGGCAGTGCCCCCACACCAGCCCGTGCCGACCTCACTTAGTGAGCTAACTAAACTCAACTGGCTGGATATGGATATTTCGACGGCGGGTGGCGCAGCCATGCGGCGCCTAGAAGGGGCTCTAGGCCACCGTTTTAACTCCACCCACGAAATCAACGATTACTCCACTGGGCTAACCATGGTGGCGCAAGGCTTGGGCTACTGCCTGGTACCCCATCTGGCTCTAGGTAGTTTCCCTGCACCTGCCGGAGTTGTCCTACACCACCTAACTGGACTAGGCGGACGCAAAGTGGTGCTGCGCCATCGGGCCACCCGCCTAGAACCAGACGCCGCCGCCAGTGAAGTAATCCGCCTACTAACGGCGAAAGGACACTGACGACGGCGCCTAAAGCTAGGCTCAGTGGGGTTTTATTTCAGGAAGTGGCTACAGCTCCAGTAAGCACCAGCACCACAATCACCGCACCCAAAATCACGCGGTAGATCAGGAATGAGGTGAACTTGTTGGAGGAGACGAACTTGAGTAGCCAGGCGATAGTGGCATAAGCGACGATGCCCGAAACCACGGTACCCAAAATGGTGGGGCCCCAACCAATGTCAGAAGAGATATCTTCACTGGCGGTAACGGCCTCCAGTAAACCTGCGGCCACCAGTGCCGGAATACCCATGAAGAAAGACAGGCGAGTAGCGGTTACGCGGTCAAAGCCACGGAACAAGCCCGCGCTGATGGTGGCGCCAGAGCGAGAAATACCCGGGAAAATCGGGGCCAAAGCCTGGAACAGACCAATAATCAACGCATCCATAATGGTCACCTGGTTCATGGAACGGTCCAGGTTCTTCTTACGGTCAGCCAGCCACATCACCAGTGACCACACCACTAGCGCGGCGGCAATAATCCACAGGCTACGCGAAGTGGTCTCAATGAAGTTCTTCAGCGCCAGGCCCAGCACAGCCACCGGGATGGAGCCCACAATAATGCCCCAACCCAGGGTGTAGTCGGGGTCAGTGCGGTGCTCCTTGTTGCGCAGGCCGCGAATCCAGGCCGTAGCAATGCGTACGATGTCAGACCAGAAATAAACTACGGCAGCGAGGATCGCGCCAATCTGGATGATAGCGGTAAACGCGGTCATACCAGCAGAGTTGATCTGGTAGCCCAGCAGTTTTTCCACGATGTTGAGGTGTCCGGTGGAAGACACCGGTAGGAATTCGGTGATGCCCTCAATCACGCCTAGGATGATGGCGTCGATCCAGTTCATGTAAAGGTCCCTCTGGTCAGATAAATATTTGCTTAGGTAACTCTAGCGTGCTTCCAGCGTTATAGCCGTGGCCTTGATAACTGCAAACAGACTAGTGCCCACCTGGATGCCTAATTCTGCAATGGCGGCGGCGGTTAGGCGGGTGCGTAAACGCTGCCCATCAGCTAGGCGCAAGGACAAACTTACTACCGCGCCGTCGCCATCCAAACTGCTAACGCTCACCGGGATAACGTTACGCGGTGAACCTTTAGGTTGTTGCGGGTAAAGCGCAATAGCGTCGGAGTTAATAAGCGCAACCGCCTTGGCGCCCACCTGCCAGGCTGGTTCGTCGGCGTTGGCTTGGGGCCACTGGGCCAGGCGCAGACTCAGACCCTGGCCAAGCTTGAGCTGCGGGGTGGACTCGTCCCCAGCCAAAGTCCCGTTTAGCAGGCTGGCCCCCGTTAGGCTGGCAACAAACTCGGTGCTGGGGGTGGAAAGGATCTCGGTGGTAGGGCCTTGGGTGATCAGTTTCCCTGCGTCCATGACGGCGACGGCGTCGCTCAGGGAGGCAATATCTACCAGGTCGTGGCTGACCATCACCACAGTGATAGCACGGGTACGGGTGCGCTCGCGTATCCGCGCGCGCAGCTGGGAGCGGGCCTGCACATCCAGGGCCGCCATGGGTTCATCGAGCACCAGCACTCGGGGACTAGTGGCCAGGGCACGGGCTAAGGCCACTCGGGCGGCCTGACCACCTGAAAGCTCTCCGCCTTGACGGTAGGCCAGGTGGCTGGCTCCCACCGCGTGCAGCTCCTGCCAGGCGCGTTGGCGGGCACGACGGCGTCCTTGGCCCTGGCAGCGCGGCCCAAAAGCCACATTGTCTAGCACACTCATATGGGTGAAAATCCCAGGGTTTTGTGCCAGTAGCGCCACGGGGCGTTTACCCGGAGACACAAAAGTGCCACGCCAGCCGGGTTCATCGAGGGTTTTGTCAGAAATTTTTAGATAACCCTGGGTGCGTAGCAGGCCGGCAATCATTAAACACAGGGTGGATTTACCACAGCCATTAGGGCCGATCAGAGTCAGGAACTGGCCGGGGCTAACCTCTAGACGGGCATTATCAATTGATCGCTCAGGCAGCTTAGCCACCAGTTCAATCTTGGAACCAGGGGTGGTGGGGGCTGCTAGCTGGTTTGGCTTAGTGTTGGCGGCGCCAGTTTCATCAATCTTTTTGAACAGCTGACGCTCAGCCCAGGTGCGCAGGCGGTAAATCCAGCTGCCAGGCAGCGCCGTCAAGCCCACCACCAGTGCGGAAGTAACCACCAACACCACTGCCAGAGCCATGGCAGTATCTGCATCAGATTCGCGTTCTAAATAGATAGCTAACGGCATAGTGCGGGTAGTGCCCTCTAACGAGCCCGCAAAAGTCAGCGTGGCCCCAAATTCACCTAGCGCGCGTCCCAGCGCTAAGGCTGTGCCGCGCGCCAAAGCTGGAGCCACCAAAGGCAAAGTGATGCGCACCAGCACCGTTAAAGAGCCTGCCCCCAAGGTGCGGGCCATGCGTTCAGCTTGACGCTCACGGCTGCGTAAAGCCGCTTCCAAAGTGACCACCAAAAACGGCATGGACACAAACACCTGGGCCAAAACCACCGCCGTCGTCGAAAAAGCGATAGAAATCCCGGCCTCTTGCAGGCTAGGGCCAAGCCAACCCCGGCGTCCGAAAGTGGCCAGCAGCGCAATACCGGCCACAACCGGGGGCATGGTCATGGGCAGCACCACCACAATGCGGGCCAAACCCACTCCCGGCCACTGGCGCGCCAAAGCCAGTGCCAAAGGCACCCCTAAAACCAGACTGACCAGGGTGGATATTAGGGCGGTGCGTAGGCTCAGCCACAGTGCGATCTGGGCGCTTTCACCGCCTAAAAGGGTAGGAATTTGCCCCCAGGGTACGCGCAGCCCCACCCCGACAAGCGGCGTCACAATCGCTAAAGCGGCAATTATGCCTAAGACACGTACGCTTAGCGGTAGGGAGGACAAAGAATTATCGGTGGGGCGGCGCATAGTGGTGTTTACCAGGTCTTAAATGGACTTGACCAGGCTTTACTTGGTGGCGGGCGCGCCGAAGCCGGCCTTAGCCAAAATAGCCTGGCCCTCCTTGGAATTGACGTAGTCGATGAAGATCTTGGCATCCTTGTTGTTGGCGGCGGACTTGGTGGGGGCGATCAGGTAGTGGTTGACCACGCCGTGAGAGTCGATCTTGATGGTTTCAACCTTGTCACCACTGGCCTTAGCGTCGGTGGTGTAAACCAGGCCGGCGTCAGCCTCGCCGGTTTCTACCTTGGTGCGTACGTCGGTTACCTTCTGCTCTTCAGAGACAGGCTTGAGGGTGATGCCGGCAGCCTTGGTCAGCTTAACCGTGGCTGCACCGCAAGGCACGGCCGGGGCGCAAATAACCAGCTTGGCGTTATCTAGGGAAGCGTCCAGGCCGGTTACCTTGGCGGGGTTGCCCTTGGGAACAATCAGGGTTAGCACGTTGGTGGCAAACTCGGTAGGGGTACCCACTACGCCCGCCTTGGTGGCGTCATCCATGGTGGACTTGTTGGCGGTGGCCAGCACCTGGGCGTCGGCGCCATTGCTGAGCTGAGAGACTAGATCCTGGCTGCCCAGGAAGGAGAACTTAACCTTCAGGCCCGGGTTGGCGGCCTCCACCTTCTTACCAATCTCGGTGTAGGTGCCTTTCAGTGAAGCAGCCGCAAATACGGTGATAGTGCGCTCACTAGCGGCGCTGGTGCCGGCAGAAGAGCTGGGGGTGGCGCCTCCAGAGCAGGCGGCTAGGGCCACGGCGGCAGTGGCTGCCAGAACTGCACTGGCAACTTTACGCAGCGATGCGAACATATCTACTCCTTGAAAAACAAAGCGGACCGATAAAAACGGTTCCACTAGGGATAATAGCGTTTTTATCGGCCCGCTAGGGCTTTGGTTAGGGGCGAGGCCCTAACTGTATGGATGGCGGCGCGGCCTAGGCGCCCTGGCCTGAGGCCCAGACGCCCGGGGCTATAGCCTAGGCACCCTGAGAGGGAGCTTCAGCAGCAAAGCCAGGCTTGGAGGCGTTGCCAGTGCCCTGAGTGTGTACCGGCTGCCAGCCGCGACGTACCGGGTCAGCCTGGATCGCAGGCTTACGTGAACGGTAAATCACGTAGGGACGGTTCACATAGCCCACCGGGGCGCTAACCACGTGCACCAGGCGAGTAAATGGCCAGATTGCAAACAGCAACAGACCAGCAATCACGTGCAGCTTGAAAGACATGGGCACGTCAACCATCAGTTCCGGCTTAGGCTGCAGCAGGAAAATCGAGCGCAGCCAGGGGCTAACGGTTTCACGGTAGTCATAGCCCCCGTGCGGCCCAAACAGCTGGGTGGTGACGGTGGCGTAAGCACCCAAACCAATCGGTAGTAGCAGCAGCACGTACATGATCTTGTCGTTAAGGGTGGTGGCCGCGCGCACGCTACCAATCACGAAACGACGGTAAAGCAGACCAACTAGGCCCACAATGGTCATTGCGCCAGCCAGTGAACCCATGCTGACAGCACCCAGGTGGTATAGGTGCTCGGGCACACCCACCGCTTCAGTCCAGCTCTTGGGAATCAGCAAACCAACAATGTGGCCCGCAGCTACAAACAAGATACCGAAGTGAAACAACGGGGAAGACCAGCGCAAAATCGCTGATTCATTCCACTGGCTAGAGCGTGAAGTCCAGCCGTACTGGTCCTTCTTATAGCGCCAAATCAGGCCGCTAATGAGCAGTGCAAAAGCGACGTAGGGCAGGACCACCCACGCCAGTAATGCGGATGTAGACATATTCTCCTCTTTTCGGGCGTGGATTTAGACCTGCACGGCGTCCACAGTGGACGCCTCATTTTGGGCTGCAAGCCTGGGTGCAGTGGTTGGGAAGGGCAAAATATTGGTTACCCCCACCGTTTCAGTGGGCGGCCCTGCGTGAATCAAGGCCGCCACCCGTGCGGCTGTAGCTTCATCCACCGGCGCCAAGGTGGCGCTTAGGGCCTCAATAATTGCCGCATAGGGGCTGTGGTAGCTGCGCAGCGCCCGCAAAAGCACCTCAATGCCCTCACGGTGGCTGCCCAGCAAAATAGCGGCGATTTCGTCGTCGCTACGAGCCGACAACTCCAGCACTAAAGGCAGGTAATCTGGCAGCTCATCGCTGGTTTGCTCCCAGCCGGCGCCGGCTAGAGCCTGTTTAAAGGCCAGCAGCGCGGCGCCCCGGTGGCGGGTGTCGCCCACGGCGTAGTAGCTCAGGTACAGGCAGCAGCGACGACGGCGGTCGAAAGTTTCCACATAGTGCTCAGCTAGGGCGCGTTGACCTAGCTGGGTGGCTGAGGCCAAAAACCGCTCCAGCGGGCCGGCTACCTGCTCAGGTAGCTCAGCCAACGCGTCACGGCAGGCATTAAGACGCTGGGGAAAACTCTCATCTGGATAGTCCAACAGCAGCGAACACACCATATGGGCGGTGCGCCGCTGAGTGTCGCTTAGCGCCAAGGCGCCTACGGCAGCAGGACTCATTGGCGTGCTCCGGTGGTGGCCGGGGCACCGGGCCCAGTAGAACCTGCGGTGCGACGTGAACGCACGCTAGGTAGCGGCAAGGACACGCGTCCGTTGCGGCGCACATCGGCGCCGTGGAAGCCGCTCACATCGGTGCAGCCACTAGCGCAGGCACTGGGGGCGCCTTCACCAAGCAGCGCGGCGACGTCGTCGCCCATAGCCTCCATGCCGCGAGGTACCTCAGGGCGGGTGGTGGGCACTACGAAACGGTCGTCGTACTTGGCGATAGCCAGCAGACGGTACATGCGCTCCAGGGCCTGACCATCCATACCCACGCTGGCGGCAATCTGCGGGTCAGGTTCCTGACCCAGGTTGCGGGCGCGCATGTGTGAACGCATAGCGGCCAAGCGGCGCAGCGTACGCTCAATCAGATTCACGTCACCGGCGGTAAACAGGCCCGCCAGGTACTCCATAGGAATACGCATGTCGGCCACGGCGCTTAGCAGCACGCGGTGATCTTCAGCGTCAAAACCGGCGTTAGCCACCTCATCAACCACCGGGCTGAGCGGGGGCACATACCAAACCATGGGCATAGTGCGGTATTCGGGGTGGATCGGCAAAGCCACCTCATAGGTGTTGATCAGATCCCAGATGGGGGAGGACTTAGCCGCCTCAATCCAGGTGTCCGGAATGCCGCTGGCACGGGCGCCAGCCACCACCTGCGGGTCACGCGGGTCGAGCATAATTGAACGCTGCGCCATGTACAGATCCTGAGGGTCTTCCACCGCAGCGGCCTGAGATACACGGTCGGCGTCGTAGAAGATAACACCCAGGTAGCGCAGGCGTCCCACGCAGGTTTCCGAGCAGATCGTGGGCTGACCGGCCTCCAGGCGCGGATAGCACAGGGTGCACTTTTCAGCCTTACCGCTGGAGTGGTTGAAGTACACCTTCTTGTAGGGGCAGGCGGACACGCACATGCGCCAACCACGGCAAGCATCCTGATCTACCAGCACAATGCCGTCCTCAGTGCGCTTATACATGGCGCCCGAGGGGCAGGCTGACACGCAGGTGGGGTTGAGGCAGTGCTCGCAGATACGCGGCAGGTAGAACATGAAGGTGGACTCAATGTCTTTCTTCACGCTCAGGTTCATCTGCGACAAGATCGGGTCTTGATCCAGGGTTTCCATTGAGCCGCCCAGGTTGTCATCCCAGTTGGGACCCCACTCGGGCTGGTTAATGTAGCGCCCATCTAGCTGGCTCTTGGCACGCGCCACCGGAATGGCGGGCGAGTCTTTGGGGGCCGAGAGCAGACGGTCATACTCATAGGTCCAGGGCTCGTAGTAGTCCTCAACCGTGGGCATCTGCGGGTTGGCGAAAATATTGGCTAGGCGACGCAAACGCCCACCTGAGCGGGGCACCAGCTTGCCGTTTTTGGTGCGCTTCCAGCCACCCTGCCACTTGTCTTGGTCTTCCCAGCCGCGCGGGTAGCCCACGCCTGGGCGGGTTTCAACATCGTTGAACCACATGTATTCGGTGCCTTCACGGTTAGTCCAGGCCTGCTTACAGGTCACTGAACAGGTGTGGCAGCCGATACATTTGTCGAGGTTCATCACCATGCAAATTTGTGCCATTACGCGCATCAGAAAGTTACCTCCTGGTTACGACGACGGCGAATCACGGTGACTTCGTCGCGCTGGTTTCCGGTGGGGCCAATGTAGTTGAAGGCATAGCTCATTTGCGCATGTCCACCCGCAAAGTGAGTGGGCTTGAGGAAGATACGCGTGAGCGAGTTGTGCGTGCCTCCACGCTTACCGCTGGTTTCCGTCAGCGGAGTGTTGATTTGGCGGTCCTGGGCGTGGTGCATGAACACCGTTCCCTCGGGGATACGGTGGGAGACCACCGCACGCGCCGCCACGATACCGTTACGGTTGACTGCCTCAATCCAGTCATTGTCCTTGACGCCGATCTTTTCCGCGTCAGCGGGGCTCATCCACACGGTTTGGCCACCGCGTCCCAGCGTGAGCATGTACAGGTTGTCGTAGTACTGGGAGTGGATTGCCCACTTGTTGTGCGTGGTCAGGTAGCGTACGGCCACCTGCACACTGCCGTTAGCATCGGTGGTTACCTGGCCCGGCTCAGGCTCACCAGCCAGGGCCGCCAGGTCTAGCGGAGGCCGGAAAATCGGCAGGGACTCACCCAGGTCACGCATCCAGTCATGCTCCACGTAGTAGTGCATACGGCCAGTTAGCGTGTGCCAGGGCTTGGCACGCTCAACGTTAACCACGAAGGCGCTGTAGCGTCGTCCACCATGCTCCGAACCGGACCACTCCGGGGAGGTGATTACCGACTGGGGCTGCTGGATAGTGTCAGCGTAGGTGATGTGGCGTTCCTCGGAACTTTCGGATAGGTCCCAGGTCTTAACGCCAGTGCGTTCAGACAGTTTGCGCCAGCCGTCAGTGGCGACGGCGCCGTTGGTGGTGCCCGAAAGGGTAAGTACCATCTCGGCTGCCTTCACCGCAGTGTCTACCAGCGGGCGCCCGGCCTGCGGGCCGCTGGGTGCCACGCCGTTCTTGTGGGCCAGGTACTCCATGCCGTTACCGGCTGCGCTTAGCGGCACACCCTTAAGGGGCATACCAGCCTTTTCAACCAGCGGGCCGACCGTGTTGAACTTGTCGATGATCTGCGTGTAGTCACGCTCAATCGGCACCAGCTTGGGCATGGTTACGCCCGGGATCCACTGCTTAGGCAGGCTTTCAACACTGCCGTGAGGCATGGTCAGCTCATCTGGCGTGTCGTGCATCAGGGGTGCAGGCACAATATCGGTCTGCGTACCCAGGTACTTGACTGCCATCTGGGAAACCAGCTGCGCCAGGGACTGGAACACCTGGAAGTCGGTGCGTGCCTCCCACGGCGGGTTGATAGCCGCGTTGAAGGAGTGGATGTAGGGGTGCATGTCCGTGGAGGACAGGTCTTCCTTCTCATACCAGGTGGCTGCCGGCAGTACGACGTCGGAGTGCAAGGTGGTGGAGGTGTTACGGAAGTCCGCAGTCCACATCAGATCCAGCTTGCCCGTGGCCGCCGGCTCATCCCACTGCATGGTCTTGGGGCGCAAGTTCTCCGGGGTTTCGTCAATGTTTACGTCATTGCCGGTACCCAACATGTGACGCAGGAAGAACTCGGTGCCCTTAGCAGAAGAACCCAGCAGGTTGGTACGCCAGTTAGCCAGGATGCGCGGGAAGTTCTCGGGGCGAGAGGGGGCTTCGCAAGCAAAATGCAGCTTGCCAGCCTCAAGCTCGCGCACAATGTATTCCTTAACATCCATGCCCTCTTCACGTGCCTGCTGCGTCAGGAGCAGAGGGTTACGGTCAAAGGTGGGGTAGGAGGGCATCCAGCCGCGCTTCATGGATTCCACCATGAGGTCCGCGTTGGACTTGCCCACCATGGAGCCGGGATGCACCGGGGAGGCGATGCGGTCAGCCTGAGTGCGGTCGTAGCGCCACTGCTCAGTGGTTAGGTACCAAAAAGCGGTGGTGATCATTTGACGGGCTGGACGCTGCCAGTCCAGAGCAAAAGCAAACTGGCTCCAACCCGCAATCGGACGCACCTTTTCCTGACCCACATAGTGGGCCCAGCCGCCACCGTTAACACCCTGAGTGGCGCACATGGAGGTCAGCGCCAAAATGGTGCGGTAGATAGCGTCAGCGTGGAAGTAGTGGTTAATGCCCGCGCCCATAACAATCATGGAGCGGCCCTTAGATTCAATGGCGTTAGTGGCAAAGTCACGGGCCACACGAATCAGGGCGTTAGCGTTAAGACCACTCATCTCCTGCGCCCAAGCCGGGGTGGCCGGCACGGAGGAGTCCTCATAGCCGCTAGGCCACTGGCCCGGCAGGCCTTCACGCTCAACCGCGTACTGGGCTAGCAGCAGGTCATAAACCGTGGTTACCAGGGTGTCACCCACACGCAAGGTGGGCACACCATAGTTGACCACGCCGCCACCGGCCGTGCCCGTGGGGGTAGTGGAGCTAGGCAGGTCAAAACGCGGCAGGCTAACCAACTGGGGCTTCCAGTTGGCCACATCCATGGCGCTCATAACCGGGTCTACACCCTCAAGCTTGAGGTTCCACTTGCCCTTACCGCCAGGGCCAAAACGGTCAGCCAAAGTGCCACCCGGGTCAGCCGGGCCCCGCTTAGCATCCCACACCAGGGTGCGGTAGTCGGGGTTTTCTAGCTTAGCTAGGTGCTCATAACCAGGCAGATCCTTAACATCTGCGGCGGTTAGGAACTGGCCGGGCACATACCCCTGCTCAGTCTTTTCCAGCTTGATCAAGAAAGGAGAGTCAGTGTGGCGACGCATATAGTCAAGGAAGAACGGCTCACGGCGAGCCACGTGGAATTCCTTGAGGATTACGTGACCCATAGCCTGAGCCACGGCGCCGTCGGTACCGGGAGCAACCTTTAGCCACTGGTCAGCGAACTTAGTGTTGTCCGCATAGTCGGGGGAAACCGCAATTACCTTCTGGCCGTGGTAGCGGGCCTCGGCCATAAAGTGCGCGTCAGGGGTACGCGTCAGCGGAATATTAGAACCCCACATGATCAGGTACTGAGAGTTGTACCAGTCACCGGATTCGGGCACATCCGTCTGGTCACCAAACACCTGCGGGCTGGCCGGCGGCAGGTCCGCATACCAGTCATAGAAGGAAAGCATGGTGGCACCAATTAGCTCGTGGAAACGCGAGCCAGCGCCGTAGGAAATCATCGACATAGCCGGGATAACCGAGAAACCGGCAATACGGTCCGGACCCCACTGGCGGATGGTGTGCACATGCGCGGCAGCAATTAGCTCCAGAGCCTCATCCCAGCTCACGCGCACCATGCCACCGCGACCACGGGCGCTCTTATAGGCGCTGGCAATGGCCGGGTCGCTAACTACCTGCTCCCAGGCGGCGACGGCGTCGCCATTACAACGCTGCTTAGCCTCACGGTAGGGGTCCAGCAGCGCTGAGCGAATGTAGGGGTAACGGATACGAGTGGGCGAGTAGGTGTACCAGGAGAAAGCCGCCCCACGCGGACAGCCGCGCGGCTCATACTCTGGCATGTCCGGGCCGGTGGTGGGGTAGTCGGTAGCCTGCTGCTCCCAGGTAATGATCCCGTCAGAGACCATTACCTCCCACGAACACGAACCGGTGCAGTTAACCCCGTGCGTGGAGCGCACAACTTTGTCGTGCTTCCAGCGCTCGCGGTAGAACACATCCGCGTCACGTCCACCGGTTAGAAATAGGCGGCGTGCGTCGTCGCTAACCTGGCCTTTACGCAGGTAGCCACCCATTTTTAGCAGGCTAGGCAGGGACTCAGTGTCCGGTGCCTTGCTGGCTGAATCGGTCATGGTTAATTCCTTCAAATTTTCCTGACGCCGGCTGTAGCTGGCGTGAGTTGGTCTTAGAAACGGCCGAGGCCGCGCTTGGGATCAGCCCGGGAAGGGGGCTCCCTTACGGGCGTACTGGCGCCAGCACAGAGCCGAGGCGAGTACGCAGAACACGGCGCAGGCCAGGAAGAAGACCCAGGGGGTGACGGCGGTTAGGGCCATACCAATCAGGAAGGGGCCTAGCGAAGCGATGGCAGAGGTGAAGCCGATGGCGCCACCAGCCTGACGGGCCGGCATGATCATGGGCATCTGCTTGAAGGTACCGGCGTTACCGAAACCAGAGAACAGGAACATGGTCAGCATCAGGCCCAGGAACAGGTAGAAGTCGTTCCAGCCGGTGGGGTTGTAAAGCACCCAGGCGGTAGCGGCCAGGGTTACGGCCATGCCGACGCCAGAAATGAAGGTCCAGATGGCCCCACCCATGCGGTCGCAGAAGGGACCCCAGGACATACGGATAACTGAACCGATTAGCGGGCCTAGGAAGGCGAAGGTTGCGCCCAGTACAGGCAGGCCCAGTGAGGAGGCGCGGCCGAACTGGTTGTTGATTAGCAGACCAAATACGGCAGAGAAACCTGAGAACAGACCGAAGGTCATCACGTAGAGGATGGTCATGTACCAGGTGTTGGGGTTGGAGAAGATGTCTAGCTGCTGCTTGATGTTGGCCTTTACGGGCACGTCACGCAGGTAGATGAAAGCCAGGGCGGCGGCCACCAAGCACCAGGGCACAAAGAAGATAGCGGCGTTGTAAACCCAAATGTGCTCACCGGTGTGGGTGCGCTGGGGAGCCATCCAGGTAAGACCAAACAGCCCAAAGCCCATCAGGATCGGTCCTACCAGCTGGATGATGCTCATACCCAGGTTACCCAGGCCACCTTGCAAGCCCAGGGCGGTGCCAGATAGGCGCTTGGGGAAGAAGTAACCGGTAGAAGACATGTAGCCGGAGAAGGCCCCGCCACCAATACCGCAGGCAAAAGCCAGGGCTAGCAGCACCCAGTAGGGGGTCTGGTTGCTCTGCACGGCGAAGAACCAACCCAGCATGGGCAGAGCGCATAGCAGAGAGGTCAGACCTACCAGCTTGCGGGTACCGATCAGCGGCGGCAGGAACATGTAAACCAGGCGCAGCAGACCACAAGAAAGTCCCGGCAGGGCGGTTAGCCAGTAAAGCTGGGACTTGCTTAGGTGGAAGCCTAGAAGGGTTAGCTTCGGAGCAATAGCGCTAGGTAGGAACCAGACGCAGAAAGCTAGGATCAATGAGTAAGTGGTGATGGCGAGGGTGCGCCAAGCAATGGATGAACTCCATTTATTGGGGTCTTGGGGGTCCCAACCCTTAAGGGTGGTACCGGTAACTTCCAATTCGGACACGGATACTCCTGCATTCGTTGCTACTAGTCCCTGTAATTGTTTCGGATTTTAACGGGCTAATTAAAACGGGCGGTATAGGCGCCTTAAACCCGCAGAAAATCAAGGAAAACTGAAAGGCTTAAGGGGTGAGTGCCTCCGAGTTACGTCACGCCGGTGTGGCGAAAATAGGTCCTGGGTCACCTTTTGTCTGTATCTAGTCTGAGTGTGGGCTTAAGCTGAGTGCATGGAACCGATTAAGCAAAAGGGCTTTCACAAGCTCCCCGAGCCGGTAAAGGGCGCGGTAATTACTGTTTCTGATCGTTGCTATGCGGGCACGCGCGAGGACGCTTCAGGCCCGTTGGCCGCCAAACTGTTGGCTGACTACGATGTGATCGTTGATGAAGTAAAGCTGATTCCTGACGGCATTGAGGAAGTCACCCAGGCTTTGCGTGAGGCGATTGCAGCTGGGGCGCGAGTAATTCTTACTACCGGGGGTACCGGGGTAACTCCGCGCGACTTGACCCCGGAAGGTACCGCGCCGCTGCTGGCAGTGCGTTTGGATGGGCTAGCTGAACAGGTGCGCGCCTATGGGCTAGCGAAAACTCCGCTAGCTAGTTTGTCTCGCGGCCTGGTGGGGGTTACTTCCCGTGAGGCCGACGGCGTCCTGATTGTTAACGCTCCCGGCTCGCGTGGCGGGGTTAAGGACACTGTGGAAGTTATTGGCCCGCTAGTGCCGCACGTGCTTGAGCAGCTAGGCGGCGGCGACCACTAAGCGGCTAATAAACGGCTAAACGGCGCCCACTAAAGCTTGCTCTAGCGGCTAAAGCTGAGCTGCAAAATTTTCCACGTCACCTAGGGTGTCTAGGTCTGTGGCCAGCCAGGTAATTGGGCAGGTAGTTAAGTCAAGGCCGGCCAGGGCGCGTTTGACGCTGATGTCGCGTAGCCCCTGGCCGCCCGGGGCGACGGCGCCACGCAGTTTCTCGGTGCGGTACAGCCCCACTAGTAGCTGCCTGTACCCCTCGTGGTAGGCCACGGCGCCGTCGTGAATTAAAGCGCCAGCTAGAGCCGGCAGACAGCGGGCTGCCAGGGGAGCGTCGCAGCTTAGTAGCAGCGTTAGCTCCTTGACGGGGCTTAAACAGGCTAAACCTGCCGCAATCCCGGCCACCGGCCCACCCAGGGGCGGGTCTTCCAAACTGCGCTGCACGCCAGGTGGTAGCTGCACGTTGGGCGGGGCCACCACGGTTACGCTAGTGATCTGCTGGGCGGCTAGATCATCAAGTAGGTAGTCGAGCATACGCTTGCCCTTGATGGGCACGTCCGCCTTAGAAATTCCGCCCATGCGCCTGGCGGTGCCACCAGCCAAAATCACTGCCTGCACCCGGGGTGCCAAATCAGGGTTTGTTGCTACTGGTGGCAAGGCAACGGAACCTGACAATGTCTAGCTTTCCTGGGTGGCAGGGGCGTTTAGGTCTGCGCGGGTCCATGTGCCTGAGCGGCCCCCGGATTTAGCGGTGATATAGGCGTAGTCGATAGCAGCTGAGCGATCCACGCCCTTAACCATGTCCACCACGGCCAAAGCCGCCACAGTCACCGCCGTAAGCGCCTCCATCTCCACCCCGGTGCGATCTGCGGTGCGCACGGTAGCTTTTAGCAGTACCCCGGCGTCGGTGATTTGCGGGTCCACGCTAGCCCCATGCACTCCAATCACATGGGCCAGGGGCAGCAGCTCAGGCACCTTTTTAGTGGCGGCAATACCGGCAATGCGGGCCACCGCCAACACGTCCCCCTTGGGTACGCGCCCCTCGCGCAAAGCCGCAACCACCTGCGGCGAGCAGGTAACTAAAGCCTCGGCGCTAGCGCTGCGCACAGTTGGGGTTTTGGCGGTCACGTCCACCATGCGCGCGGCGCCGGCAGAGTCTAGGTGGGTAAATTCAAGGCTCATAAGTTAGTTCTCGTTTCCACTTGCCGGCTTGCTGGGGGCTAGGGCACGGCTATTGGGGGCGACGGCGTCGCAGTTGTCTGTCTTGGCAGGGGCGCCGGGAGTGGCGCAGGAGGGGCCACCGGGAGCGGTGGGGACGACGTCGTTGGTTGGGGCGCCGGGGCCTAGCTGCCAAGCGGGGGTAAGGCTCAGCAAACGCAAAGGCTGGCCCACTTGCACTGCCTCAACTTCTCCGGGCACCACTGCTAAAGCTTGCGCTAAATGCAGCGAACCAATCAGGTGCGAGCCAGAACCCAGCCGGTGTGACGGCGTGGCCACCGCCTGACCCTGCTCATTCCAGTGCAAATGCACGGGCACATGCTGGCGCCTACCGGCAGGGCTGCGCCAAGACGCCCCGGCCACACCCTGCCCCCAAGCCAGCACCTGCGCGCGCCCATCTAAAGCAGCCAGTACTGGCACCACAATCAGCGTGAAACACACCAGCACACTTACCGGGTTGCCCGGCAGGCACACTAGCGGCACCTGCCGCTGCCCGTCAGCAATAGTGCCGTGGCCTTGGGGTTTACCCGGTTGCAGGGCTAGCTTGTCGAAACTTAAATTGACGCCGTCTACTGCCTGATCAGCTAGGGCCTTAAGTGGGTCGAAAGCTCCAGCGCTGACCCCGCCACTGGTCACCACTAAATCAGCCTGGGTGGCAGCTTCGCGTAGGGCGCGCACCAGATTGTCAGGGTTGTCATCCACGCGCAGGGTGCAAACACATTGGCTGCCCCAGCGTTCACACAGCGCCGCCAGCATCAGGCCGTTAGAGTCAGGGATCATGCCGGGCTCTAGGGGGCGTCCGGGTTGGGTCAGTTCAGAGCCGGTGCTGATAACTGCTACGCGTGGTTTGGGGCGTACCGCTAAGGTTCCGTGTCCAGTGGCGACGGCGGCCGCCAGTTGAGGTGCTTCCAGGCGGGTTCCAGCCGGCAAAACTGGCTCACCCAGGCCGGTGTCTTCACCAGCGCGGCGGATATGACGCCCCAGCGTTGGGGCCTGATAAATCTTTACCTGCCCAGGCAGGGGAGCGGCGCCAGGGGCCTGGTCGGTTAACTCCACCTGCACCACCGCGTCGGCGCCAGGTGGGATAGCCGCCCCGGTCATGATGCGCATGGCGGTACCTTCAGGTAGTGGGGCTGGGTTAGCACCCGCTGCCACATCCCCGCTTACTGGCAGGCAAACCGGGGTTTGTTCACTTGCCTGAGCTACTTCACTGGCCCGCACGGCGTAACCATCCATAGCTGAATTAGTCCACGGCGGCACCGGCGCTAAGGCAGTAATTGACTTGGCCAGCACCTTACCGGTGCAGGCGGCAATGGGTTGCTCGCTTATAGGCAGGGCGTCAATGCCCGCCGTGAGAGTGGCAATGTAGTCGTCAACGTCGCGCATAGTCTTTAGGGTAGCGGCTGCCAGTCGATAGTGTCCCAACGCGCGGCGGCGGCGTCGGCTATAAGTAGGCGCCCAAACAGGCCCGTGCCGGTGTGGGTTAGGAACTTAATGGCCTCATTAGCCATCACTGAGCCGCACTGGCCCACCACCGCGCCCAGCACCCCGCTAACATCTGCCGGATCTACCAGGCCAGCCTGTGGGGGAGCGGGGTAGAGGTCACGCAGCTGGCTAGGCGCATAGCCGGCGCGAGTGGGCCGCGACCAGAACCCGGCCACCTGAAACATCTGCGCCACCACTGTGCCCCAAATCAGAGGCACCCCAGCGCGGGCGGCGGCGTCGGCCAAAGCGTATTTGGAACTAAATGAGTCCGTGCAGTCCAGCACCAGGTCATAGCTGGCCAGTAGGGCGTCGTCGCGCTCATCTACAGCCAGGCGCCGGTGGTAGGGCTCTAGCTTCACTTCACTAGCCAGGCAGGTGAGGTAGTCAATGGCTGAATCGACCTTGTGGCGGCCAATATCGCTGGGGGCGTGGATCACCTGGCGATTTAAGTTAGTGGGCTCTACCAGGTCGTCGTCGGCAAAACCGAGTGTGCCCACAGCGCCACTAGCTAAGTAAGTCAGCACCGGTGAACCCAGCCCCCCACAGCCAACTACCAGCACCCGCGACTTTTGCAGCAGATCAACTCCCGCATCTGTGAGCACGCTAGCGGTGCGCTGGTGACGAGTGGCACGATAACGAGAATCCAAAATTTCCACCTAAATGAAACGTTAATATTAGTGTTAAATCTGGTTGTTTTTAGAAGGGAAAGCCAATGGCTAAGGTGATTGCGGCCCAAGTGACCCAAAGCGCTGTTGATGTAAACGCACTGGCCCAAGCAGTTGGGGATGCGGGGGCCGGGGCTACCGTCACCTTTGCCGGGGTGGTGCGCAATCACGACGGCGGACGCGCAGTTGACCGGCTCGAATACAGCGCTCACCCCATCGCCACCCAGGTGGTTGAGGAAATTGCTGCCGAAATTAGTGCGCGCCCCGGGCTGCGAGCGCTAGCCATTGTGCACCGGGTAGGTAACCTGGCTATCGGTGACGTGGCGCTAGGTGTAGCCGTAAGCGCTGATCACCGCCGTGAAGCTTTTGAAGCCTGCGCCGACGCCGTGGACCTGGTTAAAGCCAAACTGCCCGTGTGGAAGCTACAGGCCTACAGCGACGGTAGCCAGGAGTGGAGCAACTGCCCCTGAGCGCCCGCGAACGGTCCGCAGCTGCTCGGTGAGCGGCGTGGCTGCTCGGCGTCGGCGTGGCAGGGCGCTTAAGCTCACCCGGCGCTCAGCCCACCTGGCGGCTCACCCTCCGGCGAAGGGTGGCAGTACATCCAAATTGATGCCCTCAGCTAGAACGCTGCTGCGATCGGTGACGGGGCGTGAGTTAATCAGGTAGCTACTGGCCGACAGCACTCGGGCCAGCTCATCGCTGCGCTGTGAAAGCTGGGCCAGTAGCTGCTCTAGCGTAGTGCCGGGGCTAATCTCAACAGATTCGCTGGTGGTGGCCGCAGCTTGGGCGGCGCCAGCGAAGTAACGCACAGTTATTTGCATGGTTTCCTTATAAATTTTTAGCCGTAGCGGATTTAGCCGCCGATAGTGGACATTGAGCGGCGTGTTAGATTTAGTGGCTGCGCATTAGGGCCGTCGTCGCGCCCGTGGGCTAGGGGCTTAAACCAGGTGGCTTGCTGCCAGGCGCTAGCAATTTCTTCATCGCTAGCCCCGCCGCGCACTAAAGCCCGCAGATCTGTCTCTGCCTGCGCAAATAGGCAGGTCATTAGCTGGCCGTCAGCGGTTAGACGGGTGCGGTCACAGTCATCACAAAATGGCCTGGTAATTGAGGCAATGATGCCCACCGTGCCGCCGGGGCGTGTAGCGGTGGGGGCCACCTGCCATAGCTGGGCTGGGCGCCGGTCAGGGCGGCCCAATTCGGTTAGTTCAAAGCCGTTAGCGGCAAAAATATCCAAAATCCTTTGGGCGCTAACGATTGCTTGGCGGCTCCAAGCCTGCCCACCTAGCGGCATATGCTCGATAAAACGCAGCTGCCAGCCTTCACGCAGGCTCTTATCCAACAGGCTGGGTGCCACCTGCTCGATTGTGTCGGCCATGGCTACGGCGTTGACCTTAATTGGGTTTAGTCCCACTGCCGCAGCCGCTTGGATGCCGCGCAGAGCATCAGCAAAGCGGTCGCGGCGAGTAATGGTGGCATAAACGCTGGCATCGACAGAATCCAGCGACACATTAACCCGGTCTAGGCCGGCGCTGCGCAGCTGGGCTGCGCGCCGATCCAGGCCCAAGCCATTAGTGGTAAGGGCCAGGTCGGGCTTAACGCCAGCGTGAGTGCGCAGTCGGGCTAGGGCCGCCACCAGCTGCTCTAAATCACGCCGCAGTAGCGGCTCGCCGCCGGTAATGCGGATGCGCTCAATGCCTAAACGCTCCACCCCAATGCGCGCTAAGCGCACCAGTTCCTCAAGGCTTAGTAGCTGCTCATTTTTTAGCCACTCAAGGCCCTGCGCAGGCATGCAATAGGTGCAGCGCAGATTGCATTTATCGGTAATAGATAAACGCAAATCTCTGGCCCGGCGACCATAGCGGTCAACCAGCTGCCCACCCGTCTCAGCGCCAGGGGCGCGTAGGGCGGGTGGGGCAGTGGCTAAGCTGGGAGCGCTCACAGTGGTTTATGACCTTTAGTGGGTGTGGTGAATTAGCGCGGCGAATGGGTTAGGCAGTGCCGCAGTCTTTAGGCAGTACGGCGGATGGCTACGATAGCGCCGTCGTCGCCCTCATAAACCAGCTCATAGCTGAAGTCGCCGGGAATCTGGGAGTCAATCTGCATCAGCAGCGGGCGTGGTACGTGCGGGGCGAACAGCTCCATGCCCTCGCCCGGAGCTAGGGAGGCTACCGCGCCCAAAATGGCGGCGTGGCGTAGCTTGGGCGGGAAGGGGCGGGCGTCTAGGCGCGGCAGTTCATCTTGTACGGAGCTGCAGCCGCAGCCGCAACCGCCGTGGCCCTGGCTGGAAACGTCGGTAACAGGGATCTGGTTCTGGCTCATTGGAGTCCTTAAAAGTTTTGAGTTGTTGTGATTGGGGCGGGCAATGGGACGAAAGTATCTGTAACTAGCATAGATTGCCAGCCCACTAGAAATATTATTACGGTTTTAACTATGAAAAATAAGTCGGCTGCCCCCAAGGCCGCCAACAGCGAAAAACGTGCTGCCCTGGCGCCGCGCTACCTGGCTTTATTGTTAGGTGGCGTTTGCGTAATGGCTGGGCTCGACGCCGCCCTGCTGCGGCTAAGCCTGCCCGCTCCTGTAACCGGGGCGCACCTGGCCGCGTTGCATGGGCCGCTGATGCTGGCAGGTTTCTTGGGCACAGTTATCAGCCTAGAGCGGGCCGTGGCCGCGCGTAGGCGCTGGGCTTGGGTGGCCCCCTATGCGCACGCCGTCGGCATGTTAGCGCTGCTGGCCGGGGCCCCAAGCACAGTAGGTAAGGCGCTGCTGCTGGTGGGCGCACTAGGGCTAGACGCCGTCTACCTATATATTTTGCGCACCCGCGCCGGGGCTGTGGCCACCCAAATCGAAGCCCTGGGTGCGCTCAGCCTCACGTTGGGCACCTGGCTGTGGCTAATGGATAAACCCCTTGAAACCGTGGTCACGCTCTGGCTGGAATTTCTGATTTTCACCATTATCGGCGAGCGCCTAGAACTAGCCCGCGTGGCTTTTATCGGCAAAGTTGAGGGCCGGGTTTTAGACCTGTGCCTAGCGGTGCTCTCATTTACCGCCCTGTCCCTGGTGTGGGTGCCAGCTCAAATTTTGGCGGCCGCAGCCCTGCTAGCCCTAGCGCTCATAATGGGCTACCACGATGTAGCTCGACGCACTGTGCGCGGGCGTGGCCAGGTACGTTTTGCTGGAGCCGCCATGCTCAGCGGCTATTTTTGGCTGGCTATTAGCGCTGCGGTTTGGTGCCTTTACGGATTTAACGGGGCTGCCTACGACGTCGTCATCCACACGGTCACAATCGGTTACGCCATCTCAATGGTGATGGCCCATGCCTCCATCATTTTGCCCGGGGTGCTGCACCGCCAACTGCCCTACCACCCGCTTATGTATCTGCCCCTTGGAGCCCTGCATGGTGGCCTGATTGTAAGGGTATTAACTGCCCACCTAGGTGGCCTATCCTGGCAGGTAGGCGGAGCTGTTTCCATCGCCGCAATACTGTTGTTCCTGCTCATTGCAGTTACCCGGGCGGTAACTGCCAAATAGTCCAACTAAATAAGAGCCAGCATCAAGTCACGTTAGCGCCTGCCCGCTACCAAGCTGCGCTACCGCCTCCTGGCTCACAAACCCAGCTAAGCAACCAAGTACTTCTGCCAAGCCCAGCCCCGCTACTAGGAAAACCGCCATGGAAATCACCCAGCCTCCGGCTAAAGGCCCCCGCCCGCAACGACCGCATCGGCGCACCACCCAGATAAAACGCAACGCCGTGGTGGTGGCCTGGATTTTTACTGCCCTGGTGCTGCTAGCTGGCAAATACGCCCAGCTGTGGCCCAACCTGGATACTTGGGCGCCACTACATGCGGCCCTGCTGGGGGCCTTGGGTAGCGCTATCACCATTTGGAGCGCCCATTTTGCCGACACCCTCCTACACCGCCCTGCCTGGGGTGGAGCGCTGATGCTAAACGGGCGCCTAGGCCTACACAGCGTGGGCGCCGCTCTGGTAATCACCGGGGTGTGCATTAATAGCCAGATCGTAATTGGCGTGGGGGCTAGCTGCGTGGCGGTGAGCGCGACGCTGGGCGTGGTGGCCATGGTGGTGCAAAAACGCCGCGCGGTGGCGGCCCGCATGGCGGCGCTGGTGGACTACTACATTTGCTCCCTCAGCTACCTAATGGTGGGGGCACTGGCCGGCTGGTCTATTAAATACTTTGACTTTAAAGGGCAAGCGGCCTGGTCTAACCGCATGTATTTAGCCCATGTGCCGATCATGGTACTGGGGGTTTTGGGTATCACTGTGCTGGGCACACTGGTGGTGCTGTGGCCTACCATGCTGCGCACCAAGATGGAGCCGACAGCCCCGCGTCAAGCGCAACGAGCTCTGCCCGGCCTGGCTTTAGCGGTGGCGGTGATTGCTTTTTCTGGGTTGTGGCGGCCCCTGGCTGGGATTGGGGCTCTGCTTTATCTGTTAAGCGCCGTCGCCGTGGTGGCGCCGCTGTGGCGTACCGGGGCGCGCAAAGGGGTAACTAACTATGCGGGCCTGTCTACCGCCGCCGCCTTGGCTTGGCTGGCCTGGTGCGTAATTCGTTTAGGAGTGGGGGTTTCTTACGCCGCTAACGACGACGCCGCCCGCGCGGTGGCCCACAGCCTGCGCTTAGCGGTGGTTAGCGGTTTTGCTCTGCAAATCTTGCTGGCGGCGCTTAGTTTCTTAACCCCGGTGATGCTTGGGGGAGGCCCGGCCATGTCACGCCTAACCCACGCCATTATGGACCGCTACACCTGGTGGCGGATCACCACCATTAACCTGTGCCTGGCGTTAGCTTGCCTGCCGCTGCCACCTGCGGTGCGGGGCGTAACTGGTTTGAGTGCGGCTCTGGCCGGGGCTTATTTCTTTGTGGCCGCAGGCCAAGCGATTCAGGCCCGACGCAAGGGCGACACTAGCGCCGCCCCGCCCTCCACCGTCACCTTGACTAAGGCGGCTACTGCCGGTGGCGCTAAAACCGGGGCAGCTAAGAACACAAACGCCGCTGTGCCCACTGGTAGCGTTAAAGCTACCAAAGCGGCTACCAAGCCGGCGTCGTCGGCGTCCGGGGCTGTCCAGACTGCAGGCGCCGCGCCAACTGCGACCGCGCAGAGTGCGGGGGCCACTGGCGCAGCCCAAACCCCGGACCGACGCGGGGCCCTAGCCGGGCTGGTAACTGCCGCCGTCGCCGTCGTGGCTGGTGCAAGCGCCAGCTCAACCCAAACCCCGGGCGGGCTTATGGGGCTAGGCACCGGGCAGGGCAGTGCCAGTGGGGGCGGCAGTGGCCAGGTGGTCAACGCCAACATCACCATTAGCGGCATGAGCTTTGTGCCCTCCAGTGTGGATGTGCCAGTGGGGGCGACGCTGCGGCTAACCCTGAAAAACACCGGCTCTGAAGTGCATGATTTAGTGCTGGCAACTGGGCAAACCACCGGGCGTTTAGCGGTGGGGGAGAGTAAAACCATTACGGTTAACAATGTGCGCGAGCCAATTGCTGGCTGGTGCTCGGTGGCCGGACACCGCGCCATGGGGATGGTGTTTGACGTGAAAGTGGCTGGGGCTTCCAGCAACACTAGCCACAGCGGGCACCAGCATTCGGCCAGCAGCCAAAGCGCCCAGGTGGATCTAAACTGGCAGCCGCCCAGCTACTTTAAAGCCCATGACGCGCGTGCCCCACGCCCCCAGACGCCGGGCACAGTGCACCGCCACACTCTGCGCGTTAGCGAAATAACCGCCCAGGTAGGGGCGGGGGTAACCCAAAAACGCATGACCTATAACGGCGGCGTGCCAGGCCCGGTGCTGCGGGGACAGGTGGGTGACCACTTTGAAATCACCCTGGTCAATGACGGCACCATGAGTCACTCCATTGACTTCCATGCCGGGGTGCTGGCGCCCGATAAACCCATGCGTTCAATCTCGCCGGGCCAAAGCCTGCAATACAACTTCACTGCCACCCGCAGCGGCATTTGGCTCTACCACTGCTCAACTGCGCCCATGAGTGTGCACTTGGCAGCAGGTATGCATGGCGCGGTGATTATTGACCCGCCTGGGCTTAGCCAGGTGGATCACGAGTTTGTGCTGATCCAGTCGGAAATTTACCTAGGACCTGAAGGTGGGTCCACCGATGAAGCTAAGGTGGCTGCCAAAACCCCAGATCTAATGGCGTTTAACGGCATGGCTTTCCAATACAAGTACCGTCCCTTGCAGGTGGCGGTAGGCCAGCGGGTGCGTTTTTGGCTGATGGACGCTGGCCCTTCACTGCCGTGTACTTTCCACGTGGTGGGGGGCCAGTTTGACCAGGTGTTTTATGAGGGTGCCTGGACGCTGGGCGGGCCCGACCAGATTGGTGCGCGCTGGTCAGGTGGCTCGCAGGCGCTAAACCTGGGGCCTTGCCAGGGTGGCTTTGTGGAATTTGTGCCGCCGCAGGCGGGCCACTACACCTTTGTCACCCACGCTTTTGCCGACATGGAAAAAGGTGCCGTGGGTGTGCTGCAGGTGCAGTAGCTGGTCAGCGCAGAAGGTGGCTGCTCAGTGCCTGCTGGCTGCGTGCGGGGTTGGTTGGGAGCAGTCACAAACGCCTACCGAGCAGGTAGTTTTGTTGCGCTTTAGCTCTACCAGACAGGTGCTAGCCAGCTGCGGGTGTAGCTTGAGCTCAGCACTAGAAACCACCCTCACGCCGCTGGAACGCGTCAGCAGCTCAGCAATATAGGCTTCGTGGATTGTGCACACCAAGGGGTGGGGCCAGCCGCCTTTAGCGAATGGGCACGAGCGCAGCACTAGCTTGTTTTGGGCTAGTTCTGGCGAAAAACCCATAACCGTGAAGATAGGCCTGAGCTGGGAAATAGCGTTTTCTAGGCGCTGGGTCATGTTGGCCTCATCGGCTGGGCTTGCCTCATCTACCCCGTTGGCGTCACCCGCCGCGTCAGCACTTGCCTGGCTTAGGTTGCTGGGCTCGACGGCGTCGCTGGCGGTTGCAGCTCCGTTTGGCGCCTCTGCACTGGCAGCGCTGGTAGCGGCGACGGCGCCGCTGGTGCCCTGGAAGCCGGTTTGGGCAGGTTGCGGGCAGGTCAGGCCCGCCCAGTTTTTACCTACCGCAATAGCCTGAGCCACGCCGTCGCTACCTTCAGCTAAAGAAATCGCGGTAGCAGTAATAACATCCAGGTAGGTGCTTAAAATCTGGTTGGGATCCAGGGTGGTGACGCTGTAAAGCAAGGTCGGACGTCCGCGCTTACCGGTGCGCATCGGCAGTGTGGTAACCAAGCCAGCGTTTAACAGTGCATCAAGATGCTCACGGGCAGTATTGGGATGCAGCTTTAAGGTTTTAGCCACCTCAGCACTGGAAATAGGCTGGCCAGCGCCCTCAACTACTTCTAAAACTCGCCTTTGCGCCGGCAACAGGCTGATTTGCGAGCGAATATCATGCAATGATGAACGCACGCTAGTTGGGTATGGAAGTGGTGAATGGGTCATGCGATGCCTCGCCAGATTGCTAGGTGTGTGGACCTTAGTCCCAGTCTACGTTACAAGTGTTTTTAAGCCTTAGTTGGATCTTGAGCATCCAGGGAGGCTGTCAGCAGGCGCCTAAAGGAATCTACCCGGCCGCAGCGAGTTTCGCGAGTAGAAGCCTCGTCTGCTTTATCCGCCCACTGGTCAAGTGCACAGTCAATCACGCCAGGCTCGTGGCTGCAGCCGCGTGGGCACTCTTGAGCTACCTGAGCCAAATCAGCAAAGCCGCGCAAAACGTCGTCGGCGGCCACATGCGCCACCCCAAAGGAACGCACCCCGGGGGTGTCAATTACCCAGCCGCCATCAGGATTAACCACAGCCTGCAAGTTAGTGGAGGTGTGGCGGCCGCGCCCAGTAACCTCATTGACATGCCCAGTTACTCGGTTAGCAGCCGGAATTAGGGCGTTAATCAGGGTGGATTTACCCACCCCAGAGTGGCCTACCAGCACCGAAACCTTACCGGCCAGGGCCTGACGCACCACCTCAATGCCGCTAATGCCACTTTCAGTGATAGTGGTTGCTAAACAACGCACCCCAAGGGGCTGATACAGGCTCAGCAGCTCGGTGGGGTCAGCTAGGTCAGATTTAGTCAACACCAGCAGCGGCTCCATGCCGGCGTCGTAGGCGGCCACCAAATAGCGGTCAATCATGCGTGGACGCGGCGGTGGATCAGCTAAAGCCGTGACCACCACCAACAAATCGGCGTTAGCCACCACCGGTTTTTGTGAGCCGGCGCTGTCTCCATCCTCAGCGCTACGTAGCAGCAGGGTACGCCGGGGCTCAATACGCACCATACGGGCCAGAGTATCTTTACGCCCCGACACGTCACCAACCACCGCCACTTGGTCGCCCACAACCACTTTGCCTCGGCCCAGCTCGCGGGCCTTCATGGCGGTAATATCGCCGCTACCATCCTCAGTTAGGGATGGGTCATCTAGGTGAATACGGTAATGGCCGCGATCAATACGGGTAACCATGCCGGTGACGGCATCAGCATGAGCCGGGCGCACTTTAGTACGTGGACGCGACCCCTTACCGGGACGCACCCGCACACGCGGATCATCGGTACCAATATCGCGTCTAGCCAATAGCCTCTCCTGCACTCTTAAGCATGGCGTCCCAAAGCTGGGTGAATGTGGGCATGGTTTTGGCGGTGGCATCCACATCATCCAGGCTAATTCCCGGCAGATTTAAACCCATAATAGCCGCGAAAGTTGCCATGCGGTGATCGGCGTAGGCCTCCAGGTGAGCTGGGTGCAAAGTACAGGGGTGGAAAACTAAATAATCCTGGCCCTCATCCACGTTCCCCCCAAGTTTGCGGGCCTGGGCGGCGATGGCCGCTAAACGGTCAGTTTCGTGACCGCGCAGGTGCCCAATACCCCAAATCTTGCTGGGCTGGCCCTGACTGGCAGCCACTAAAGCTAGCGCCGCCATGGTGGGTACCAGCTCGCCTTCCGCGCTGGCATCACGTTCAATGCCGCGCAGGGCGCCGCTGGAGCTAAGTAGCGTGCCCTGATCCAGCTGCACCTGGGCGCCGAAAAGCTTAAGGATTTCCACCCAGTTAGCCCCCACCTGGGTGGTGTGGGTGGGCCAATGCAAAATCCGCACCTGCCCGCCCGCAGCGGACACCAGCGGCGCGGCAATAAAAGGCCCCGCATTGGAAAGATCAGGTTCAATCACGCTGCGGCCCCCGCGCGGGCGCCCACTAACGCACCAGCTCAGCTGCTCGGCACGGTAATCCTCGGGAGCCTGCACTTGCACGCCGCATTGGCGCAAGCTGGCCACACTCATCTGCAAATGCGGAACAGATACCAAAGGCTGCTTAGCGCTGACAGTTAAGCTTTGTGCCCTGCCAAGCTGCAAAGCCGCCCCTAGATACAGCAGAGCAGAGACAAACTGGCTCGATTTAGAGCCATCGACCTGCACCTGTAGATGCTCTTGAGGGTTTAAACCAGTGCCATGAATAGTGAAAGGCAAATGCCCGCGCTGCCCATGCCACTCAAATCTGGCCCCCAACGCCTCTAGGGCATCGGTTAGCGGCTCCATAGGCCGAGCCAAAGCCGCCTGATCACCGGTGAAAGTCAAACTAACGCCCAGGGCCAGGGCCAGGGGCGGTACAAAACGCATCACGGTGCCCGCCAGCCCACAGTCAATAACCGGGGTGGAGTTGTCAGGCGGCAGGCCTGCCGGTTTTTGTACCCGGCTTGCTTCTGGAGCGGCTGAGTCTGTCTTGGGCGAGGCTGGGCCTGCCGGTTTTTGATCAGCAACCAGCGGAGTTACCTGCAGCAGGTCACCATGCCAGGTAAAGCGAGCCCCCAAAGTCTCCAGCGCCGCACGCATCAAGGCCGTGTCGCGGCTTTCAAGTAGACCCTCAATTTGGCTAGGGGCATCAGCCAGCGCTGCCGCCAGCAGGGCGCGCGCGCTTAAAGACTTAGAGCCCGGCAGTGAAACAGTGGCGTCAATCGGTTCACTTGGGGTAGGACAGCGCCAAGCTTGCATTAGTCCTGCTCTTTACGACGACGCCGGCAGCAACGTCCCGGGCCGTGGCCGTGACCCTGGGGGCCGTGACCATGCGGGTGCTTGCCGTGCTTGTGGCACTGGCCCGGCTGACCATGACTGTGCTTGCGGCAGTGACCGTGACCGGGGTGAGAACCATGCGCCTTGCCGTTACAGCACTGGCCGGTGGCGCCGTCGTCGTTGGCAGCAACCCGCTTAAGCTTGCGACGCTGGGAAGCGGCCACCCCCAAAGCCAACAAACCGGCACTAAGCGCAGCTCCACGCAGCGCCGGAGTAAGCGACACCACCAGCTGCCGGCCATTGAAATAAGTGGAATTAATCAGCGTAACCGGCACATTCAAAGCCGCCAACGTATAGGCACTAGCCGCAGGGGCAATCGACAAACTCAAAGCCGTCCCCGCAACCGCGCTAACCGCCCCAGTAGCCGTAGCAGCCTTTTCAACCAGCGCCACCGGCGGCGTGGTTAAACCATAGGAACCTGCATATTCCAGCAAACCTTGAGCACGCTGGGCATGTTCATCACTATTAACCACAGCATCCAAACCATCAATGATGAAAGGCATAGCCGCTAAAGGACGCAAGAAAGGCAAAAGCACGCTCATAAACCCCATTGTCTCAAATAGGCCAGCATTGCTGATAGAGAAACCCTAAACAGACGGGAATCACCGCCGCCTCCAGCGCGTTTAAGCCGGCATGAAATCACGATCCACCCGGCGCGTCACGCCCGTAACCGCTAGGCTGGTAAGTGATGAGTGAACAAACAACCGAAACGGACGCGCAGCGCTCGGCTCGCTTCCAGGCGGACGCTCTGCCTTACCTCGACCAGCTTTACGGGGCTGCCCTGCGCATGACCCGTAACAGTTCTGACGCCGAGGACCTGGTTCAAGACACCTACATGAAAGCCTTCGCAGCTTTCAACCAGTACCAGGACGGCACCAACCTTAAAGCCTGGCTGTACCGGATTTTGACCAATACCTTCATCAACTCCTACCGCAAAAAGCAACGCCAGCCCATGCAGGCAGATTCAGACTCTGTTGAGGACTGGCAGCTGCATCGGGCCGCCAGCCACGATTCGGTAGGACTACCCAGTGCGGAAGACTTCGCCCTGGACTCTCTGCCCGACAGTGAAATCAAGTCTGCCCTGCAAGAGCTCAGCGAAGATCGCCGCCTGGCCGTGTACCTAGCGGATGTTGAAGGTTTCTCCTACAAAGAGATCGCCGAAATCATGGATACCCCGCTAGGCACGGTTATGTCGCGTTTGCACCGAGGACGCGCCCAGCTACGCGAGTTACTAGCCGACTATGCACGTGACTACGGTTACAAGCAGAACGCTGAAACTAGCGCAGCCGCTGTGAAGGAGAAAACTCATGCCTGAAACCACCGCGAAAGGCTGTTCCTGCACCGAAACCTTGGCGCACCTACACGCCTTTGTTGATCGCGAATGCGACGAACAGCTCACCGCCCGCCTACAGGCGCATGTGGCCAGCTGCCCGCACTGCAAAGCCCAGGCCGACGCCGTACGCCACTTACAGGGTCTGTTGCGCTCGCGGTGTGCTGAGCAAGCCCCGCAATCCCTGGTGGAGCGGGTACGCACCCAACTGGCAGTGGTTAGCACTTGCGGATGCACCCCTGGCCTGTGCGAATGCGGCCATGGGCACGTAGAAAAGCGCACCACTACGCTGGCTGCTTCCACCACGCTGGTTAGCGATTCGACTGTAGCGAGCGTGTCTCGCTCAGTGACCTACCGCAGTTAGCGGCGCTTGTCACTTGGTGGCATGGCGTCGAATGTGTAAAAATAGCCTAGTTATATGCCCCCTCGTGGGGTGTTAGTCCCTATTACGAGGAGGCCAGTATGTCCAAGCGCGGTCGTAAGCGTAAGGCCCGTGCCAAGGGCGGCGCTAACCACGGTAAGCGTCCCAACGCCTGAGTAAAACTTAGCGCTGAGCACCCAAGGTGCTCAGCGCTTTTTGTTTATGCAGCCAGTGGCAGGCGGCGAGCCCTAGCGCGGCCGAGCTTTAGCTTTTACAGCTTTTACAGCCCCAGCCACTGGTTCCAACCCCGGTGCAGTACCAGCCAAGCCAATAGGCCGTAACCGGCCTGACCGGGGTAGGCGCCGTCGTTAAGCGCAATGTCAGTAAGCCACTGCTCGTGCTTAACCAGCGGGGTATAGGTGTCCACGTAGGTGACATTACGGCGGCGGCACACTTCACGGGCTGCATTGTTTAGAGCGGCCAGCGCCTTCGGGTTGGCTACGGTTAGCGGCGGCGGGCCAACCATCAGGCATTCAAGCTTTTCGTACATTACGGCGGCGTCGATGATATTGGCTAAAGCCAGGCTAGAGCGGGCCGTGCTGACATTGTGGGTAACATCTGCCACCCCAACCCCAATTACCAGTAGGTTGCGGGCGCCAGGAATAACCCGGCGGGCAGCCTCATCACGCCAACGGTTAGACAGCTGGGCGCTAACTTCACCAGGAACGGCCAGCGTAGACCAGGAGGGGGCATCAATAACCTCTAGCGAGTTGGTGCGCGCCATAACGCGCCCCACCCAGCCCAGGGCCCGTGCATCTCCGCGACCTGTAATCAGCTCATCGCCGATGAAGATCAGGTTGATCTCACTCACGGCCAGCATCCTTCCTGCTTGACTAGGGAAAAATCGTAGCATTGGCCCGGCCTGCAGATGCTGACCGGGCCAATACGCGCGTGTCTTTAGCGAGCAAAGCCCTACTTAGCGGGCAAAAGCCTCGTCTAGGATCAGCTTTTGCTGAGCTACGTGAGCTGCTGAAGTACCCACAGCCGGGGCGGCAGCCTCAGGGCGAGCCACCACTCGCGGCAAGCGTCCAGCCGTGATCGAGTCAGGCAGGTGCAGGGCCAACCAAGGCCAAGCGCCCTGGTTACGCGGCTCATCCTGGACCCAAACCAGCTCGGCTCCCGCAAACGGTGCCAGGGCCTCCAACAGGGCCGGCTCGTCGAGAGGATAGAGCTGCTCTAGACGCACGATGGCAGTGTGCTTATCTTCCGCGTGCTGGCGGTGGGCCAGCAGATCCCAGTAGATACGGCCTGAGCATAGCAGCACTCGATCCACCTTGTTCGCGGCGGCAGCAGCTAAAACTTCCGGATCATTTTCACCAATGACAGTTTGCATGCCGCCGCTGATGAAGTCTTCTACCGGCGAGACGGCGGCCTTCAAACGCAGCATTTGCTTGGGGCTGATCAGGATCAAAGGCCGGTGCGGTTCACGCCGAGCCTGGTCACGCAGGGTGTGGAAGTGGTTAGCCGGGGTGGAAGGCTGCACCACGCGCATGTTGTCCTGAGCGCATAGCTGTAGGTAGCGCTCAATGCGGGCACTAGAGTGGTCCGGGCCCTGGCCTTCCAAACCGTGCGGCAGCAGCAGAACCAGGCCAGAGTGCTGGCCCCACTTTTGCTCAGCGGAAGAGACGTACTCATCAATTACGGTCTGGGCGCCGTTAGCGAAGTCGCCGAACTGGCCTTCCCAAATGTTTAGGCCCTCGCTGCGCTCTACCGAATAGCCGTATTCGAAGGCCATAGCGCCGTATTCGCTTAGCAGCGAGTCAATAATTGACAGCTTGGCTTGGTTGGGGGTCAGGTAGTCCAGCGGGGTCCATTCTGAACCGTTACGCTGGTCGTGCATGACGGCGTGACGCTGGGCAAAGGTAGCGCGGCGTACATCCTCACCGGTCATGTGTACTGGTACGCCTTCCATCAGCAGCGACCCAAAGGCCAGCAGCTCACCAAAGCCCCAGTCAATGCCGCCTTGGCGGCTCATGCTTTGACGTTTGCGTAGCAGGTTCATCAGCTTGCTGTGTACCTGGAAGCCTTCAGGGACAGATACCTGGGCGTCACCGATACGCTCAATCACTTCACGGGCTACCGCAGTGGGCTGTGAGTGTGAAGTTTCGCCAGCCTTAGGGCCACTGTAGGCGGGGGTGTCAGCATTGAGGTGACCGGCGCGGGCCTCGTTAAGGATGTGCTCCAGGTTGTCGCGGTAGGCGTCCAGTAGCTGCTCGCACTGTTCTTCAGTGAGATCGCCACGCCCCACCAGGTTAGTGGTGTAAACCGAGAAGGTAGAGGGCTTGCGGTCGATCAGGTTGTACATGACCGGCTGAGTCATCGAGGGGTCGTCACCCTCGTTGTGACCACGACGGCGGTAGCAAACCAGGTCAATAATGACGTCCTTGTGGAATTCTTGGCGGTATTCCCAAGCCCAGCGGGCTACGCGCGCCACAGATTCGGGGGCGTCACCGTTTACGTGGAAGATCGGCACCTGTAGCCCCTTAGCCAGGTCCGAGGGGTAGGTGGTGGAGCGTCCCAGCGCATTACCGGTGGTGAAACCGATCTGGTTGTTGACGATCACGTGGATAGTGCCGCCGGTGTGGTAACCGGGTAGCTGGCTCATGTTGAGCACTTCGTAAACCACGCCCTGGCCTGCAAATGCGGCGTCACCATGCACCAAAATCGGCAAAACATTGTAGCTGCCGTCAGCGCCGGAGCCGCTGCGATCTAGCTTGGCGCGCACAATACCTTCCAGCACCCCATCTACTGTCTCCAGGTGGGAGGGGTTGGCAGCCAGGGAAACCTTGGTGGTCACATCATCGGTGCCGGTGAAGGTACCGGTGGTGCCCAGGTGGTATTTGACGTCACCAGAACCCTGGCCGTTGGTCAGGTAGTTACCGTCAAACTCGTCAAAGACTTGGCCGTAAGACTTGCCGGCAATATTGGTAAGCACGTTTAGGCGGCCACGGTGGGCCATACCAATAGCGGCTTCTTCAATGCCATCATGTGCGGCGTCGTCGATCAGGCGGTCCAGCAGCACAATCAGTGACTCGCCACCTTCTAGCGAGAAGCGCTTTTGGCCCACGTACTTGGTTTGCAAGAACACTTCGAATGCTTCTGCCTGCATCAGCTTGGTTAGGATGCGACGGCGCTCAGCAGTATCGATGCTGGGAGTAACACCTTCCATGCGTTCTTGCCACCAGCGACGCTGGGCTGGGTCTTGGATATGCATGTATTCCACGCCCACATAACGCGAGTAGGCGTCACGCAGCATCTGCAAAATTTCGCGCAAGGTGGCACGGTCCTTGCCACCTAGACCACCGGTGGGGAAGACCCTGTCCAGGTCCCACAGGCTTAGCCCGTAGGAGGAGAAGTTTAGATCAGGGTGACGGCGTAGGCGGTAGGCCAGCGGGTCAGTGTCGGCGGCTAGGTGTCCGCGCTGACGGAAAGCGTGAATCAGCTCAGCTACACGGGCGGGCTTGCCGGCGTCGGCTAGCGGGTCGTAGGTGACGTCCTGGTCCCAGTGCACCGGCTCGTGGGGGATACGCAGGGCCTTGAAGGAGCGGTTCCAGAAGCCATCTAGGCCCATGAGCTTACGTTCCATTAGGCGTAGCAGCTCGCCGGACTGGGCGCCCTGGATGACGCGGTGATCGTAGGTGTTAGACAGTGTCAAGACCTTGCCTACAGCCTGGCGGGCCAGGGTTTCGGGGCTGGCACCAGCAAACGCGGCCGGGTAGGTCATAGCGCCTACACCCATAATCAAGCCCTGGCCGGGCATTAGGCGCGGTACAGAGTTAAGGGTGCCGATCATGCCGGGGTTGGTCAGGGTGGCGGTGGTGTCCTTGAAGTCATCGACAGTTAGCTGCCCCTTGCGGGCTTTAACCACCAGCGCGTCATAGGCATCGATGAAACTGGCTAGATCCAGAGTGTCGGCGTTCTTAACGCTAGGCACTAGCAGGCGACGCTCACCGTTGGCGCTGGGCACGTCAATTGCCAGACCCAGGTTTACGTGGGCGGGGTTGTGTAGAGCCGGCTTGCCCTTTTCGTCCAGGGTGTAAGCCACATTCATTTCCGGCATCTCTGCCAGAGACTCCACCAGGGCCCAAGCGATCAGGTGAGTGAAGGAAACCTTGCCACCACGCGTGGAAGCTAGGTGAGTGTTGATTAGCAGACGGTTTTCAATCAGCACCTTAGCCGGGATAGCACGGGCAGAAGTAGCGGTAGGAATCTGGAGGGAAGCCTCCATATTCTTAGCGGTGCGGGCGCTGGCTCCCTTTAGGGTGTCAACGCTTTCCACCACGCCGTTACTGGTTTCGCTAGCGTCACTATGCGCCTGGTTGTAGGCATAAGGGGAGGTGGGAGACTTGAACTGGGCTGTGGGGGCGGGGGGCAGGTCAGAGCGGGAAACATCCTCACTGGCCAAGACGGGGCGTCGGCTAGCGGAGGCGGTGGTAGCACCAGGGATTTGCACGCCAACGCTAGCGCTAAGCGGCTTTGAGGGCATGGCCGGCGACTGGCCTGCTAGATACTGCGGGTTTTCGCTGAAAAACTCGCGCCATGATTGGGTTACTGAGGCCGGGTCGGCTAGGTAAGCCTCCCGCATATCCTCGACAATCCATTCGTTGGTGCCAAAGCCCTGAGCGAAGTCGTTCTCAGACACGGTTAGCTGCTCCTTATATGGCATTGCGTGCTAAAACTGTGGTTTAAGTCTAATACTGCAAAGCTGACTTGCAGAGTACTTTGTAGCCTTTAGTCCTAGATATTTTTTAAATGTTCTCGCATGTTGAGCATCGCTTGGGGTTGCTAGGGCTGAAATTGGCTGCGCTGCCACGACGACGGCGCCCGGCACCAAGGCTGTGAGCTGCCTGCGTGCTAAAGCTGTGGGCTTGGTATAGCGTTAGTGGTACCAACTAGATTTTGATAGGGAGCTAAACGCTGCATGGTCATTAAATGGCTAATGATAGTTCTGGGGGTGCTACTTACCGCTGGGACTGCGGTGTTTGTGGCCGGAGAATTCGCCCTGGTGGCCCTAGACCCATCGGTTGTTGACGCCCGCGCTCAGGCCGGAGATAAACGTGCCGGGCGAGTATCCAAGGCGCTGCGTCACCTATCCACCCTGCTTTCGGGCGCGCAGGTGGGTATTACGCTAACCACCATTTTGCTTGGTTACACCATGCAGGCCGCCCTTAACGAGCTGCTTTCGCAATGGCTGAGCCCCTGGCTGGGGCAAACCCTGGCGGCCACCATCGCCGTGGTTAGCGCCCTAATTATTGTTAACGCCTTCTCTATGGTGTTTGGCGAGCTGATCCCCAAAAACGCTACCCTGGCTGATCCGCTGGCTGCTGCCGGTTTTGTTACCCCTTTCATCACCGGTTTCACCTGGCTGTTTAGGCCGCTAGTAAATCTGCTAAACGGTATGGCTAATGCTTTACTATCGCGCTTTGGTATTGAGGCTGCTGAGGAGGCCAGTGGCGCCCGCAGTGCCGGCGAGCTTACCGCTCTGCTGCGTCGTAGCGCTGAGGAGGGCACACTAGAGGTCTCCACCGCCCGCCTACTTACCCGTTCACTTGGCGTAGATGAGCTCAGCGCTGTAGATGTAATGACTGACCGTGGGCGCATTCATTGGCTGGAAGAGTCCGCCACCGCCGCTGACCTGGTGGCTTTAGCCAGCCAAACCGGGCACTCACGTTTCCCTGTCTTTGGTGACTCTCCCGACGACGTACTAGGGCTAGTCAACCTACGCCGCGCTATCGCTGTGCCCTATGAGCGCCGCGCCCAAGTGCCAGTGACTTCCTCTTCAATCATGACTCCCGCCCCGCGCGTACCAGAAACCATGCCGCTAGCTTCCCTGCTGGTGGAGCTGCGTGGATACGGCGAGCAGGAATCTTTCGGGTTGCAAATGGCCATTGTGGTGGACGAGTACGGGGGCACTGCCGGAGTGGTGACCTTGGAGGACGCCGTCGAAGAGATCGTGGGGGAAGTATCTGACGAACACGACCGTCGTCGCGCCGGCATCCACCTAGACTCAGCTGGGCGCTGGATCGCCCCCGGCTGGAGCCGCCCCGACGAGGTTACGGCCCGCACCGCCATCCGCATTCCCGACGACGGCCCTTACGAAACCCTGGGCGGCCTGGTCATGAATGAGCTGGGGCGCATACCCCAAATTGGCGACGAAGTAACCCTGCCCACCTGCACCATTTTGGTTGACGCTATGGAGGGGCGGCGCGTCACCCGCGTGCGCATCACCCCGGTTGAGCAGGAGCTGGAGGCTCTACAGTGAACACCACTTTGGCGCTAATTTTGACGGTTATCCTACTGGTTGGTAACGCGTTTTTTGTGGGCGCAGAGTTTGCCATTACCTCCTCGCGCACCAGCCAACTTGAGCCTTTAGCCGCTGAGGGCAACTCGCGGGCGCGCACAGCCCTATGGGCCGTGCAGCATATTTCCGAGATGCTAGCTACCGCTCAGCTGGGAGTGACTTTATGCTCCACCGGCCTGGGTGTAATTGCCGAGCCGGCGTTGGCGCACCTGCTGGCGACTCCGCTACATGCGGTGGGTTTAGGGGCTGAAGTGGCCCACGGCCTGGCGGTAGTGGTGGCGCTGCTGCTGGTGGTTACCGCCCACGTGGTTTTGGGTGAAATGGTGCCCAAAAATGTTTCTATTTCCATGCCTGATAAGGCGGTGCTGATTTTCGCCCCCGCCCTGGTGGCTTGCGAGCGGGTAACCCGCCCGGCGGTAACCGCCTTAAATGGCCTGGCCAACGCGGTGCTTAAACTCTTTGGGCTGGAGCCACGCGATGAGATTGAAACGGCTTTCACCATGGAAGAAGTGGCTTCAATCGTGGAGCGTTCACGTGATGAGGGCGTGCTCAAGGATGACTCTGGGCTGGTGGCTGGGGCGCTAGAGTTTTCTGAGGAAACCGCCGGCTCAGTGATGGTGCCACTAAATAAACTCACCTGCTTGTCTGAGCAGTGCACTCCGGCCCAGGTGGAGGCGGAAGTAACCCGCACTGGTTACTCGCGTTTCCCGGTCACTAATGAGCAGGGCAAAATCAGTGGCTATATCCACCTTAAAGATGTGCTTTATGCCAGTGCTGATGAGCGTGAAGAATCAGTAGCGCCGTGGCGTTTGCGGGCTTTGGTACCCGTACGTGCGCACGATGAGATTGAAGATGTGCTTGCTGCCATGCAGCGTACTGGCGCCCATTTGGGGTGGGTAACTAACGAAAGCGGGCAGATGGTCGGTGTAGTTTTCCTCGAAGATGTGCTAGAAGAACTGGTAGGGGAAGTGCGTGACGCTTTGCAGCGCCACCAGTTACGCTAAGTGTTAGATGCGTCAGTTTAGCTGCCTCGCTAAAGTGACCAAGGTATGATACCGCTGATACCAGTGGTATTTGAATGACATAAGTCCGTAGAAAGTTGGGTGTGGATGAGCGATCAGCCGATGACACGTCGCCAGCGACGTGAGCTTGAGCGCGAGCGACAGGCCCAGCTGCAAAGAGAAAACGCCCGCGAGTTACTTTCGCAGGTTCCTGATGACAGTAGTCTTTCCGGGCGCGCCAATACGGCTTACGACGGCGGCGGTTACAACGACGCCGGTTATAACGGCTCCTATAACGGCGGCTATGGCTCTGGTGCGCCGGCTTCTGCGGCTAGTGCGCCTTCAACCTTTAGCGCGCCGGCTGCTGATTTCAATACTGCCACTGCCGCAAGTGCGCCTTCTACTTTTAGCGCGGCGGCTTCGTTTACTAGTGGCACTGCCGCTTCCGCGCCCAGTGCGGCCTCTACTTTTGGTGCCAGTCCTTTTGCCGGTGGCGCTCCCGACGCAGCTGCCAGCTTTGGTCCGGGTCCCTTCGCCGGCGGCACGGTGGCAAGTGCGCCCAGCGCCCCTTCCAGCTTCGCAGGCACCGCCTGGAGTGGCGGCCAGCCGGGCGCCGTCCAGCCGGGTGTTGCTCAGTCAAGCCTCGGCCAGGCAGCCACTGGCCAGCCGGGCGCTGCTCATCCGGGCGCCGTCCAAAATCCTGTCGACGACGGTGTGGACTACCAGCCCACTCAGATAATCTCAGCAATTAAAGACGAGATTATCGACGACGTCGCTATCCGTAACTGGAGCGCAGCCGCATCCGCCAAGGTTGCTAAAGCAGCCGACGCTGTCAGCACTGCCAGCGTTATCAGTACTGCCAGTGTAGCTAGCGCAGCTAGTGTGACCAGCGCCGTTAGTGCGCACACAGCAGCCTCGGCGGCTGGAGCGCAAGGACTAAACATAGCCGCCCAGGCGACGTCGGCAGCAGCTAACAGCGCTAACCTAACTCCTCAGGCTCCCGCAGCCCAGGCAGACCAGACCCCGGCGCGCGGCAATCCACTAGAGACCAGCAACCCAGTAGAGACCAACTCCCTGAGCGAGCCCACCCGGCTAGGCTGCGGCACCACGCCGCCAGTTAAGCGTAAAGGCGCGGCAGCACGCCGTCGAGCCGCATTTGCTCGCGTAGGGCAGATCTGCGCGGTTAGTGCCTTGGCGCTAGTGACAATTGTGGCGCCGGTGTCGGCGGCCATGATGGGGGCTGACTCGCCGCTAAACACCGCGCTGGGCGCCCACCGAGGCCAAAGTTCGCGCCAGGTCATCAGCGGTAAAGACTCTGTGGCCGGTAGCGTGGACCACTCGCCGCTGGAAAGCTCTGATGTGAAACTGCGTAACGTGCCTGATGCGGCCACTAAGGCACGTATCCGGGCCGCTTACGAGAACCCGGTGGTTACTTGTGCCCCACAGCAGGGTGCCAGCGGTGACACCACGGCCTTTAACACCACCCCTGACGTGTTTAAGCCGATGGTTGCCGGTACCTACACGCTTTCTAGCCCCTGGGGTTACCGTATCCACCCGGTGCTGGGCACATCCAAGATGCACGCTGGTCAGGACATGGCTGCGCCGGCTGGTACTCCCATCTATGCGGCTGCTGGCGGCGAGGTGGTTGAGGCAGGCATGGTTGATTCCACCGGTACGGTCACCATTAAGCACGTGCTTGACGGCAAGATCTGGTACACCTCCTACCTGCACATGTACCAGGACGGTATTTTCGTTAAGAAGGGTCAGCAGGTTAAGGCTGGTCAGCTGATTGCAGCAGTTGGTTCCACCGGTTACTCAACCGGACCCCACCTGCACTTTGAGGTGCGAATTAAGAACGACACAGCGGATGCTTCCACGGTTGACCCGATGAAGTGGCTCAGTGACCACAAGGCGGTTGAGCTGTCTACCGACTGTAAGTCCAGCAGTGACAACTCCACTTCTGGCACGGGTGACGGTAGCGGTACCGGTACTAGTGACGGCTCTGGCGGCACCACCGACAGTAGTTCTAGCGATGGCACCGGCACCGGCGGCACTGGTGGTAACTCGGCTGGTTTGAACGATAACTCAAACGGCTCCACCGGCACGAGTGATTCGGGTACCGGCACTAATGATTCTGGAACTGGCACTAACGGTGGCAACACTGGAACTAACGGTGGTACCGGCGCTAACGGCAACACTGGGACCTCTGAGGGAAACACTGGGGGATCTAACTCTGATGGTTCCACCAGTGGTGGCAACTGAGCACACCAACTACAGACAAATACAGGCAAAATACAAATACAGGCAAAATCATCCCTTCCCTATAAAAATTCCATGGGGTTTTATAGGGAAGGGATGAAATCTGCGTATCTGTGTGTGAGGGTGTGGGCGGGGAAGGGGACAGTCTGTTAGCGGCGTCGTCGGCGCAGCAGATTGAAACTGACGGCAAAGTTACCTAGCGCGGCACAGCAGACTGAAGCTGAGGGCAAGGCGGCTTCGGCGGCGCAGCTTTACACGGCAGCCCTACGAAATTGCAGATGACTTTTAGGGACCTTGACGGCTGCCTTGGACTCTTAGCGGCCCTTAGTAGGTGAGTGCTTAGTAGCCCTCGATGCCGACGCGCCCTAGCTTGACCAGCAGCGCATCCTTGTCCACTGCCTCCCTCCAAGTCCAGCGCACCACGCGGGCACCGGTGGCCAGCTCCAGGGCATTTTCGCGTTGACGCTCATTTTGGGCTATTTGTCCAGACGAGAGGTCAGTGTAAGTGCCGCTGTTGTATTTACCCAGGCCGTCAAATTCGCCAATTATATTAAAATCTGGCCAGTAAAAATCGACTCTGCCTACAAAATTTCCGTGATCGTAGATGGTTTCTTGCAGGCGTGGCATGGGCAGGTGCCCCTTGAGCATGACTGCGCGGCTAAGTGATTCACCCACCGATTCACTGCGGGCATCGGCATGTTTTACAACGTCGCGAGCTTTTATAACTCCTTTGCAACCGATGCGCCGCCCCAATTCAGTCAAAATTTGCTGCTTTGTAGCTATTTTTTCGCGCAAAACATAGTCCACACTTGCAATTCCTGAATAGAAATCACGCGAACACAGCAAATCCGCAAGTGTATATAAAACATCGGTGCAGTACATCCCCTCGACCTGCACCGGCTGGGAATCATAATGCCAGCTGCGGGTGCGCCGCCAGGTGGTGACCGATGCGTGGATCTTCAAACCACTAATTACCTGCACTTGGTTGGGCATAGGGCCAACCATGGGTAGCCCGTGAAGTAGCGCGGCGGACTCTCCGGCAAACACAGGCCACGGGCAGGGGCCTTCCTCGCGACACTGCCCGCGCACCTCAGCGCCAGCCTGAGCAAGCTTGCGAGCTGGGGTGTTGCGCCGTCGAGCGGCGTCGGCAGCAATATAAACTCGCAAAAGATGCAGCTCCTCCTGGGTAACGCGCTCATAATCGCTGATGGGGATGTAACAGCCGGGCATGATTTTGGCCAGCTGCGGGTCGTTACCTTTGGACTGGCGCGAGTAGGAGTCCATGCGGTAATTGGTGGTGGCCAGGTCGCTGCTGCGGTATACCGGGATGTCCTTGATGTTCATAGAACAATGATGATGCCTAAACGCTAGTTAACGCTTGGAGGCTGTGGATAAGTGTATTTGCGCTTGGTTTTTATCCACCTGTGGTTAATTTTGTCAGTGCGAGCTGGCTTGTACTCTCATGTGGTTGGGTGTGGGGCGTGTGGATGAGTGAGTCTGGCGGGCTGTGAACGCTTGGCTATGGGGCCCGGATGGGGCAACGTTGCAGGTTCTGCTGGTTAGGCGGGGCAACGTTGCAGGTTCTGCTGGTCAGGTTGGGTCGACGGCGTCGGCGGGTTGGGTTGGGTCGACGGCGTCGGTGACCGGGTTGGTGCGGTCAGGCGGGGCCGCGTCGTGGGTGCGCTAGGCCGACGCCGCCACTTAGGGGCAGGGCCGACGTCGTCAGTCAGTCAGGGGGAGGGGACAGGTGCTAGTTGATGCATGTTGCCTCTAAAAGTTCATGCATACCAACTGTTGAGACCTAGTCTCTCTAGTGCTGGGATACGCCAGTAGTGGCCGCACAAATACTGACATTTCGTCCCTTCCCTATAAAACCCCATGAAATTTTTATAGGGAAGGGACGATTTTGCCTGTATTTGCCTGTAGTTAGGCAGTGACCGGTGGCAGCACAGACCAGGGGAAATTAATCCATTTATCTGTCTGCTTAAAAACATACTCTGGTTTAATAATGCTGGTGGGCTTTAAATAAATTGTGGCACTGCGGGCATCCACTTTAGCGCTGTCACTGCCCATAGATAAACCTTCTTTGGCAATTAAATCCATAATCAGCTTCAGGGTTTTACCTGAATCGGCCACATCGTCCACAATTAGCACTCTCTTACCTTCAAGCGAGGAAATATCCATATAGGGCTCAAGAATTTCTGGCTCTAGCATGGTTTTGCCCACGCCGGTATAAAACTCCACATTTATAGCGCCATTAGCCTTAACGCCTAACGCATATGAGATGGCCCCAGCCGGCAGCATACCGCCGCGCGCAATGGCCACAATCAGATCCGGCATCCAGCCTGAATCTGCTATCTGCTGAGCGATTTGTCGGCAGGCATCACCAAATCCTTGCCAAGTAAGATTCTCGCGATCTTCCGCCTGGGCGCTGGCCGCTTGTGTGCCAGAAATCTGTGCGCTGTCCGCTTGCGTGCCGCCCGCCCGCATACTTGCTGCTTGCGTGCCGCCCGGCCGCATGCCTACTGCCTGCGCGCTGGAAGCGCCATCATCAAAAGCTGTTACATTGCTCATGCTTTATATTAACGCGCCCCGGCGGCTAATACCTGCTGTGGAGCAATTGTGTTAGGTATTAAGCCACATATATTAAACCGCTACGACAAATAGCATATAAACCGCTAACACCTAAATCATATGTCCGTATGGTGGACTGATATTGAGTGTGTACAGTGCCACCTTTAGGGTTTTTCCAGGTTTATCGCGTTAGACTGTGGCTAGACGCAGCTAAGCGTTAATAACTAGAGCTGAGGAATAAATGAGCTATCAACCTTATGTAGATCCGGTAGGTATGGATCCGCGCCACTACGGCTTTGCTGACTCCGTTAAGCGCGCCTTTAGTCAGTACGCCAAGTTCGACGGCGTCGCCTCTGTTGCTGAATATTGGTGGTTTACCCTATTTAACTTCATTGTTGCCGGTGTTCTATACTTCCTGGTGTTTGTCCTGCTTATTGGGACTGCGGCAAGCGGCGGTGACGGTAAGGCTGCCGGGGCTTCGAGCCTAGTTATGATGTTGATTTTAGGCTTGTATATTTTGTCAATATTCCTGCCTGCAGTGGGCGTGACCATTCGCCGTCTACACGACGCTGGTTACTCAGGTTTCTTTATTCTGCTTAACTTTGTCGGTCTGAGTATTGTGACCCTAGTTCTGTGCATCATGCCTTCTAAGCCCGCCGCTTGGAACCCCTCTTGGCTCGACGACGAGGCACGCGCCCTGCAGGCCCACATGCTCGGTGGCGCTAACCCCTATGCTCAGGGTGCTTACGGCGCCCCGATGATGCCTGAATACACCCAGGGTCCTGCTGGCCAGGGTGCTCCCTATGGTCAGGGTGCTCCCTATGGTCAGCCTACCCCTCAGACCCCCTATGGTCAGGGTGGTCCGCAGGCTCCTTACGGCCAGGGAGGCAGCGCTCCCTCCAGCTACTGATGTGAGCTACTAGCTGACTGCTAAACAAGAAAAATTGGGCGTCTACTTTGGTAGGCGCCCAATTTCGTTTGCGATTTAACTTGCCTGCTTGTATGCGCCAGCGCAGCTAGCTAGCGCGGCTAATGCCTTGAGCCGCTGCGGTGGCACTGCGTTATAAGCTGCCGCAAGTCTGCGCCGCGTTAAAAGCTGGCGCGCCTCGCTATTGGCAGGCCTTGCTATTTGTGTGCCTCGCTATTGGCATACCTCGCCAATTGCGCGCCGCGTTATACCGCATTATTTTGTGTGCCGCGCTATTTTGCGCAGGAAAAGTGCCCCAGACAGGATTCGAACCTGCGACCTTCTGCTCCGGAGGCAGACGCTCTATCCACTGAGCTACTGGGGCGCAGGGCCAAGCTTACCAGGGTGTTTGGGCAAGCGCATTTTTCGACGTCGCCCATGCCTGATCTCACTTTGGCCCACGTAAGTGCCGGCTGCCCTGGCTACCTGCCTGGGATACCCAGAGCCTCCGACTTAGAGCCGATGCGCGCTGGGGCCGGGGCGAGTGATTAAGGTGGCCGCGCGCTGGCCAGGCTCGGGATAAGCCTGGCGGTAGTCGTCAAGCCAACGCTGGGCAAAGTCTTCGGCCTGGGCGCTGGGCACAAGCGCCCACACGCTGCCACCAAAACCGGCTCCAAAAGCACTAGCTGCGCTAGCCCCCAGGCGCCGGGCGCTGGCTTGCAGATAGACGGTTTCAGGCACCTGATTGCCCAGGTAATGCTCACTGTAGTACTGGGAGCGGTCCACAATCTGCCCAAAAGCAGCCAGGTCGCCGTCGCGCAAAGCCGCGCTAGCCCCCGGCACCACCTCATGTGCCTCCACCAAGAACTGCTCTAAACGCTGGGGCAAATACTCTCGCCCAGCCACAATTTCACGCAGCTGCGCCGGGGCCTGGGGGCTAGATTGCACAGCCTGGTTCAGGTAGACGTCACTGCGGCCAGTGGCCTGGTTCCACAGCTTAACGATCTCGGTTGTGGCCAGTGAAGCACGGTTGTATAGCTCGCGTGCCTGCCCGCTCTTTTCAGCCAGCACCCCGGAAACCGCCACCACAAAGGAGTAATCCGAGGGGAAATCAATATCCGCCTCGCGCCGGGTGGGGCAGAAAGAGAACTGGCTGAGCTGGTCTTGATGCGAGCACATAATGGCGGTGTGGTCTTGGGAGCCGCCAAAGGTCCCCACCCCCATGTGTCCTTCAAGTTCTTTGAAGGTCTGGCCGTTTTCAATGCAGGCCAGGTAGTGGGCGTAGTCCTCAATAGAGCAAATATTGCGTTTAAACAGCTCACTGGATTCAATGTCGCCCAGGTCAATTAGCACCCGCGCCAGCCCCACAATCATGGCTGAGGAGGAGCTCATGCCTGAAGCTAGCGGCAAGGTGGAGGTTACTTCCACCTCGGCGCCCCCGACGGCGTCGCCAAAGTTACGTACCAGGCGGGCTACCACGGCGGCCGGGTAGCCTGACCAGTGCCCACGTCGGTCTACCGGGTCTTGGCGCAAACCAATTTCAACCATGTCACTGGCTGCGTCGGAGCGAACCCGCACTACCGGCTCATCAATGGCCCGGCCGCGCAGGGTGATGCCCTGGCTGCTGGCGCATACCAGCGAGCGCCCGGCAGCGTAGTCGGTGTGCTTGCCCAGCACTTCAATGCGTCCGGGCACAAACCATGCTGAGTGCTGACTCATAGGGACACCTGCGTGTGGCTTAGGGCCTGGCGCACGGCGTCAATGTCGGTGCGTCGGGACATGTCTAGTACGCCTTGGGCGGCGGGGGTGACACGGAAGCTGCATCCCCGGCTGCGGGCCAGGCGCACCGCGTCCACCAGCTCATATTCGCCGCGCACGGACTTATCGACGTCGGCGCAGGCGGGGAAGATGTCGGCGGTGAACAACCAGGCGTTCATGGAGATGAGGGCGTGGCTGCCCAGGCGCTCAAGTTCGGCGGGGGAGGGCTTTTCAATAATGTCGCTGAGATTGCCTTGTTCGTCGACGCTGATAACCGCGAAAGCGGCGATGCGTTCGGTGGGAATATTGGATTTGGCGATCAGGGCTTCACGTTCAAAGCCAACCACGCCTGCTCCCGGCAGCTCCACCAGCGACTTTAGAGCTTCGATGGGGTAGTAGTTGTCGGAGTTAAGCACCACAACGCGGTCTTGGCCGGCAAATTCTGCGGCGGCGGCTAGCGCGTTGGCTGTGCCCAGGGGCTCGGCCTGGATGGCGTAGTGGATGCGTACCCGCTTTAGCTCCAGGTTGTCGTAGTAGTCGCGGAAAATGTTGTGTTCGGGGCCGATCACTAGGCATACGTCGGTGATGCCCACATCGGCTAGGGCGCTGATTACAAAGTCAAGGAAGGGGCGGCCGACATCGATCATGCCTTTGGCACCGGCGTTTACGGCGGCGCTGTTGTGGGTGGGGTCTGGGGAACCATCGTTGGCACGCATCCGGGTGCCCAGGCCTCGGGCAAGAATGACAGCCTTTGTCACAGTTGAAGTCATGGCTCAATCTTAGCTGCTAAAAAGGGCTTAGCGAGCCAAAATAGCTAAGAATTTGTGTGGTTCTGTGCGCTTTTGTTTGTGGTTTTGGGCTCGACGGCGCCTGTGGGGCCTGTATGCGGGGGGTCGACGGCGCCCGTGGGGCCTGTATGCGGGGGTTCGACGGCGTCTGTGGGGCTTTTAGGGAGGGGTATGGCGGCGTCGACTGTGCCTGGCTAGCCGGCCCTGAAGGACGCGCGTTGGTTCTAAGAAACGTGGACCGCCCCAAAAGCACGGGACAGTTCAAAGAGTGCGGACTGGCCCCAAAAGCACGGGCCGGCCCCAAAACTGGCCGGCCCGGTGTGAGTGGCTTAAATGGCCACTAGTTTCCCACTATTAGTTTTGAACGCTGCCGACCTCGGGCACCGTTAGTAGTGCTGCTGGCCGCAGTCGCTTAGTCCTGTCCAGTGGTAGCGTTAGTCCTGGCCAGTAAGGGTTAGGTAAACCAGGAACAGGTTCAAAATAATGATGATGGTTGCGCTTAAGATGCTGGCTATGCGCAGTGGCAAACCGTCAGTGTAGCGCCCCATCAAGGCCTTATTACCGGTGGACATAGTTAGCGGGATCAGCGCCATCGGGATACCGAAGGAAAGCACTACCTGGCTGACTACCAGCGACCAAGTGGGCTCAGCCCCAGAGCCAATAATCAGCAGAGCCGGAATCAAAGTAACCAGACGCCGAGCCAGCAGCGGCACGCGAATGTGCAGCAAGCCTGCCATAATTTCTGAACCGGCATAGGCGCCCACAGAAGTAGAAGCCAGGCCTGAAGCCAGCAGACCAATTGCGAAAATAACCCCCACGCCTTGGCCCAGGTGAGCGGTGATAGCCCGGTGCGCTCCCTCAATGGTGTCGGTGCCCTCCACGCCACCAAGTGCAGAGGCCGCCAATAGCAGCAAACCAACATTTACTGCGCCCGCCAGCAGCAGCGCGGCCACCACATCCACGCGGGTGGCGCGAATAAGTGACCACTTGCGCTGATCGTCATGTTCGCTACCGTGACGGTCATTAACCAGAGAAGAGTGCAGGTAGATAGCGTGCGGCATAACCGTGGCCCCCAGCATGGAGGCGGCCACCAAAACCGAATCCGATCCCTTAAATGCTGGGATCATTCCCTCGGCGGTTTCGCCCCAGTTAGGCGGGGCCATCACCAATCCACCCAGAAAGCCGAAAGTAATAACGATCAGCAGTGCAATAACTGCCGCCTCAAAGTGGCGTTGGGTTTGCCTTTCACTAATAGCCAGCAGAGCAATCGAGGCAATACCCACAATAATGCCGCCGGCTAGTAGCGGCAGCCCGAAAAGCAGGTGCAGCGCCAAGGCGCCACCAATTACTTCAGCTAGGTCCGTGGCAGCAGCCACCAGCTCAGCTTGGGCCCAGTAGGCCAGGCGGGCTTTGCGTCCCAGGGTGTTACCAACCAGGGTGGGTAGGGAACGGCCGGTAACGATACCTAGCTTGGCGCTTTGGTACTGGATCATCACGGCCATCAGACTGGAAAGAACCAACACCCACACTAGTAAATAGGAGTAGCGTGCGCCGGCAGTGATATTAGCGGCAACGTTGCCCGGGTCTACATAGGCGACGGCGGCCACAAACGCTGGCCCTAGTAATCCCAGTCGGGCTCGTGCAGAGCGGATCGATGAACTTAACATTAGGTGCTTCCATAAAAAAGTTAGGGTACCCGAAATCTTTATGTCTCAGTTTAGCGGCTATGTGGCTAGCGCTGTCAAAAGGTAGCCTATTAAACGTGACTCCAGAAGAACTCTCCGGCGCCATCGGCGCGATTTTGCACGAACTGGTAGCAGACGGCTCCCTAAATCTGGCTAGCGAAGAAATTCCTGAACCTAAAGTTGAGCGCCCGCGCAACCGTGACCACGGAGACTGGGCCACCAACGTCGCCATGCAGCTGGCCAAAAAAGCCGGCACCAACCCCCGCGCCCTCGCCCAGCTACTAACTGAGCGACTAACCCAAAACCCCGGCATTGCTAGCGCCGAAATCGCCGGCCCCGGCTTCATCAACATCCGCCTCGACGCCGCCAGCGCCGGCGAGCTAGCCCGCACCATCCTCACCGCCGGCGCCAACTACGGCTGCAACACCTCCTTGGCCGGCCAAAACATCAACCTTGAATACGTCTCAGCCAACCCCACCGGCCCAGTACACCTAGGTGGCGCCCGCTGGGCGGCAGTAGGTGACTCACTAGCACGTATCTTCAAGGCCAGCGGCGCCCAGGTAACGCGCGAATACTACTTCAACGATCACGGCTCCCAGATCGACAACTTCACCCGTTCCCTGCTGGCAAGCGCTCGCGGCGAGCAAACTCCTGAAAACGGTTACGGCGGCGCTTACATCGCCGAAATCGCCGACCAGGTGCGTGCCATTGAAGCTCAGGCCGGTCACCCCGACCCGGCCACGCTGGAAGACGAACAGGCTCAGGAAGTTTTCCGCGCCGTCGGCGTAGGGCTCATGTTTGACCAGATCAAGGCGGAGCTAAGCGAATTCCGTAGCGAATTTGACGTGTTCTTCCACGAGGACTCCCTGCATGAGTCCGGCGCAGTTGACCGCGCTATCGCCCGCCTGCGTGACCTGGGCAAGATTGACGACCGCGACGGCGCCGTCTGGCTACGCACCACCGAATTTGGTGACGACAAAGACCGCGTACTAATCAAGTCTGACGGCCAGGCCGCCTACTTTGCCGGCGACGTAGCCTACTACCTAGACAAGCGCTCACGCGGCGCCGACTGCGCCATCTACCTGCTGGGCGCCGACCACCACGGCTACATCGGCCGCATGATGGCCATGTGTGCAGCCTTCGGTGACCAGCCCGGGGTTAACCTACAGATCCTCATTGGTCAGCTAGTTAACCTGGTTAAGAACGGCCAGGCAGTGCGCATGTCCAAGCGTGCAGGCACGGTAGTTACCCTCAACGACCTGGTTGACGCAGTAGGGGTGGACGCCGCCCGTTACGCCCTGGCACGTTCCTCCATGGACTCCATGATTGACATTGACCTGGATCTGCTGGCCTCCAGCTCCAACGAAAACCCGGTCTACTACGTCCAGTACGCCCACGCCCGCACCCGCAACGTGGCCCGCAACGCCGTCGAGCACGGGGTAAGCCGCGACGCTGGCTTTGACCCGGCCCAGCTAGACACCTCGGCAGACAACGCCCTGCTAGGGGTGCTCGCCCAGTACCCCGCCATCGTGGCCCAGGCCGCCAGCCTGCGCGAACAGCACCGCGTGGCCCGCTACCTAGAGCAGCTAGCCGGCGCCTACCACGCCTGGTACGCCGCCACCCGCGTCACCCCGCGCGGTGATGAGCCGGTCAACAGCGGGCACGTAGCCCGCCTGTGGCTTAACGACGCCGTCGCCCAGGTACTTGCTAACGGCCTAGGCCTGCTAGGTGTTAGCGCCCCAGAGAGGATGTAAGTATGAGCGTACGCATTGGTTTGCTAGGCCTGGGCACGGTAGGTGCCCAGGTAGCGCGCATCCTCACTCAGGACAGCGAGCGCCTAGAAAAGGCGGTAGGCGAAAAACTAGAGCTAGTAGGTATCGGGGTGCGCTCGCTTGACGCCAAGCGTGACTGGCAGCCCGAAGCAGATCTGCTCACCACCGACTCCATGTCCCTAGCCGGCTCATGTGACCTGGTCATTGAGCTAATCGGCGGCATCAACCCGGCCCGTGAGCTAATCACTACCGCCCTAAACTCAGGTGCCAGCGTAGTTACCGGCAACAAGGCCCTACTGGCCACCCACGGCGGCCAGCTGCTGGAGCTAGCCCAGGCCAAGGGTGTAGACCTACTTTTTGAGGCGGCTGTAGCCGGGGCTATCCCGGTGGTGCGCACCGTTAAAGAAGGCCTAGCTGGCGACAAAATCATCTCCATCAGCGGCATTTTGAACGGGACTACTAACTACATCCTGGATGAAATGACCACCAAGGGCCTGGATTACGACACTGCGTTAGCTGCCGCCCAGCAGCTGGGATACGCCGAAGCTGACCCCACCGCTGATGTGGAAGGTCTCGACGCCGCCGCTAAAGCCGCCATTTTGGCAACTTTGGCTTTTGGCCAGGAAGTTACCTTAGCTGACGTGTCGGTCACCGGCATTTCCAAGATCACCAAGGCTGACATTGACCAGGCTGCCTCGCGTGGGGGAGTGCTGCGCCTGCTGGGCACGGTGCAGGCCCCCGCCGGCCAGCCCAGCGCCGTCGTCGAACCCGTATTTGTAGCTAACGACCACCCCCTAGCCGCAATCCATGGCCCGGGCAACGCTGTCGTAATTGAATGTGAAAACGCCGGGCGCCTCACCTTAACCGGCCCCGGTGCCGGCGGCGCCCCCACTGCCAGCGCAGTTATGGGTGACGTGGTGGCTGCCGCCCGCGCCCTAGTGGCCCGCCGCTAAAGGTGCCAGTGGCCCGCCGCCCGCTATCTAGTGGCCCGCCGCTAAAAGGCACCGCTGCTGCCATTAAAGGCGCCCCGGCCACAGCGCTAGGCGCCCAGCCGCCGCAAACAGCTAAAAACAGACTTAGATTTAAGGAACCAGCGAGGAGAAAACATGGCCCACATCTGGCAAGGCCTGCTTAACGAATACCGCGACCGACTGCCCGTTTCGCAGTCAACCCCGATCGTCACCCTAGGCGAAGGTGGCACGCCGCTGGTGCCCGTGCCCACGCTTTCTAAGAAACTTGACGCCCAGGTGTGGGTGAAGGTTGAAGGCATGAACCCCACCGGCTCTTTCAAGGACCGTGGCATGACCATGGCCATGAGCAAGGTGGCCGAGTCGGGAGCCAACACGGTTATCTGCGCCTCCACCGGTAACACCTCGGCTTCCGCTGCCGCCTACGCGGTGGCCGCCGGCGTTAACTGCGTAGTGGTGCTGCCCAAGGGCAAGATCGCTGCCGGCAAGCTAGCTCAGGCCATTGTGCACGGCGCCCGCCTGGTACAAATTGACGGTAACTTCGACGACGGCCTAAACATTGCCCGCGAGCTGAGCCGCTCCTACCCGGTGGCGCTGGTTAACTCAGTTAACCCCTACCGTCTGCAGGGTCAGAAAACCGCCGCTTTTGAGGTGGTAGACACCCTGGGTGACGCCCCCGATGTACACATGCTCCCGGTTGGCAACGCCGGTAACATCTCCGCTTACTGGATGGGTTACAACGAGTACGCTGGGCGCACTACTGCGGCCACAATGAGCGCCGACTTCGACGCCGCCGCTGCTGACCCGCGTGACTTTGCGCCGGTAGCTACCCGCGTGCCGCGCATGTGGGGCATCCAGGCTGAAGGCGCCGCGCCTTTCGTGCACGGCGGCCCGGTAGCCAACCCCGAAACTGTAGCTACCGCTATCCGTATCGGTAACCCGGCCAGCTGGGACTATGCCGTGGCTGCACGCGACGACTCAAACGGCTTTATTTCCGCCGTTTCCGACAGTGAAATCCTTGACGCCCAGGCGCTACTGGCCGCTGAAGCCGGCGTGTTCGTAGAGCCGGCCTCAGCCGCTTCTGTGGCCGGCCTGATCAAGGCTGGCGAGGCGGGCCTGGTACAAAAGGGCTGGAAGATCGTGTGCACCGTGACCGGTAATGGTCTCAAAGACACCGCCACTGCGCTTAGCCGCCGGGAAATCACTACCGAATCTATTGCTCCCACCGTGGAGGCTGCTGTGGAGCTGTTGGGTCTATGAGCGTGCGCATCAGCGCCGAATACGCCTCAGTTCGTGTTCCCGCCACCAGTGCCAACCTGGGCCCAGGCTTCGACAGCCTGGGGCTGGCGGTGCGTTTTTATGACGAGGTTGATGTACGCCCGGTAACCTACGCCACCCATGTGGATGTTGAAGGGGTAGGGGCCGGCAAAGTCCCCACCGACGACAATAACCTGGTGGTGCGTGCCCTGCGTTTTGGTTTAGAAGCGGTTGGGGCCTCGCAAGCCAACTTTGATATGCGTTGCCGCAACCGGGTGCCCCACGGCTCAGGTATGGGTTCTTCAGCCAGTGCGGCGGTGGCCGGGCTGATGCTGGCACGCGGCCTTATCGACGAGCCTGAAGCGCTTAACGACGAGGTCATCTTGCAGCTAGCCACTGAAATGGAGGGCCACCCCGACAACGTGGCTCCAGCTGTTTACGGTGGCGCCACAGTTTCCTGGATGGAAGCAGGTAAAGCCCACAGCGCCCAGATCCACCTCGACGCCTCCCTACCGGTGACTTTACTGGTGCCCCCGGAAAGTATCCGCCTGTCTACCGCTAAGGCTCGTGAGGTACTACCTGAGATGGTCTCGCGTGAAGACGCTATCTTTAACATCTCGCGAGCAGCTTTGCTGATGCTGGGGCTAACTGGCCAAAGGCAGCTGCTAATGAGCGCCACCCAGGATAGGTTGCACCAGGATTACCGCGCTGGGGTACTTGAAGACTCGACGGCGGTGATGCGCGCCCTGCGTGAGGAGGGCCTGCCTGCGGTTATTAGTGGGGCTGGGCCAACTGTGCTGGTGTTAGATAAGCTCCCCAGCCACACTCGCAATACTTTGCGCCGCCACGGCTGGAGCGTGCTTAGTCCTGGTGTAGACACTCAGGGGGCAGTGCCGCTGCCGCTGTCGCCGCTGCAACTGCACTAGATCTGTTTGCGTCCTAAAGACGGCGCTGACTAGATCAGCTGAGCAGCTGAATTTAGCTTTAAGGGCTGACGGTTTAATAATCGTCGGCCCTTAGCTGTATCATAAGGGCAGTAGAGTGTTTACTTTAATGCTGGAAAGCGTCGAATTTGTGGCACAAATATGGTAGAAGATAGGTGTTTTTAGCATCTATCTGCTACAGTGATGCATGAGCAAGGACTGGATGCAGTTCAAGCTCAGCACCCAAGTTTTTATGCGAGGTCTTCGCAACTGGATGCTTAATACAAGTCCGCGTTTATCCGGCACTCGAATTATCCTCATTACCACCTGCGTTAAATAGGTGGTAAAAACCATAGAAGGATCCTCGTGACCGAGACCCCCAATGCCAAGCCTGGCACATCCCGACCATTGTCAACCATGCGTTTGGCTGACCTGCAAGAGCTAGCCGCCTCCATGGGACTTGTTGGTACCTCGCGGATGCGCAAGGTTGAGCTAACTTCAGCAATTCGTGCAGCCCGCCTAGCTGCTAAGAGCAACGCTGCTGCTAACACTAGTACCGCCACTGCACTAAACCCGGCCGCTACCGTGCATACAAACGAAATTCCCGAACTAAGCATTAATCCGCGTCTAGCGGCTCGCCGCGAAGCTGAGGCAAATGAGCTAGAACAGTCTCAAGGTGAAGGTATTCGCCGTTTGGGGCGTCGTCGTGCTTCCGCCCCTGCCTCCGCCCCCCGCACTGACCTGGGCAGCCTGGACCTAGGCCTAGAGCTACCGGCCCCGCGCAGCGAAGCTGAAATGAACGCACGTGCTACCGCCCGCGCTGCTGCGCGAGAAATTGAGCGTTCGCGCCGCGCTGAGAGAGGCGACAAGAGTGAGCGTGAAGAAATGCGCACCCGTCGTCCGCGTCGTCGCCTAGCCGGCGCTCAGGCAATCGAGGAAGACCCGGGCAAACGCGGCGGCATTGAAGAACACATCAACGCCAAGGCTGCGCTGATGCGTGAACTAGCCGAGCAGACCGGCACTAACGCAGTTGAGCCCACTGAGCGCAGAGCTGACTCCAGCGCCGAAGAGCCCGCCGAGCGCCGTCGTCCCCGTGATAGAAAACGCAACCGCGACAACGTAAACAACGAGCCGCGCGAACGCGAAGAAGAAGTACTAGTGCCCGTGGCCGGCATCCTTGAAGTTGGCCCTAACCACTCCTACCTGCGTACTTCCGGCTATCTACCGGGCCCCAACGACATCTACGTCTCCAGCGCCCAGGTTAAAGCCAACGGATTGCGCCCCGGTGACGCGGTAACCGGTTGGGTACGTGAAGGCTCACCTGAGCCCTACACCCGCTACCAGGGCCGCAAACAGCAACAGCAACGCCAGATCCGCCCCAAATACAACCCCATCCACTCGGTAGAAACCGTTAACGGTATGGATGTGGAAGCGGCTAAGCGTCGCCCCGACTTTGCTAAGCTCACCCCGCTTTACCCGCAAGAGCACCTGCGCCTAGAAACCACTCCCAAGGCTCTAACTCCGCGCGTAATTGACCTGGTAGCCCCCATTGGTAAGGGCCAGCGTGGTCTGATCGTTTCGCCGCCCAAGGCCGGTAAGACCATTGTGCTGCAGCAAATCGCCAACGCTATCGCGGTTAACAACCCCGAAGTGCACCTAATGGTGGTGCTGGTTGATGAGCGTCCTGAAGAAGTTACCGACATGCAGCGCACGGTTAAGGGTGAGGTTATTGCCTCCACCTTTGACCGCCCCGCCTCCGATCACACCGTGGTTGCTGAACTGGCCATTGAGCGCGCCAAACGCCTGGTAGAGCTAGGCCAGGACGTGGTGGTGCTGCTTGACTCCATCACCCGCCTGGGCCGCGCCTACAACCTGGCCGCCCCGGTCTCTGGCCGTATCCTCTCCGGTGGTGTGGACGCTGCCGCGCTATACCCGCCCAAGAAGTTCTTCGGTGCCGCCCGTAACGTAGAAAACGGTGGCTCACTAACCATTTTGGCAACCGCACTGGTAGAGACCGGTTCCAAGATGGACGAGGTGATCTTCGAAGAGTTCAAGGGCACCGGTAACATGGAACTGCGCCTGTCGCGTCAGCTATCTGAGCGTCGTATCTTCCCGGCGGTGGATGTGGCCGCCTCGGGTACTCGCCGCGAAGAGCTGCTAATTGACCCGGCACAGCTAAAGATCATGTGGAAACTGCGTCGCCTATTTGCTGGTCTTGACCAGCAGGCCGCCTTGGAACTGGTGCTTAACAAGCTCAAAGACACTGCTTCCAACGCTGAGTTCCTGATGGCTGTTTCACGTCAAACACCGGCAGTAAGCGCTGCTGAGCAGGAAGTTAACGCCAAAGCCTAGGTGGCCCCAACGCCAACTGCGGCAAAGCTGAATAAAACAAGTGGTGGGAATCTCGCTGAGCGTGAGGTTCCCATTGCTTGTATGCGAGGTAATTGGCTGGCATAATCGCCACGTTGACCGGTTCACCTAAAAAACGGTTTTAGGACCCGGCAACCTCTGAAGCTATAAGGAGATTCCTAAATGAAGCAGGGTATTCACCCCGAATACGTGCCCACCACGGTGACTTGCACCTGTGGTAACACCTTCGAGACTCGCTCTACCGTCACCTCCGGTGAGATCCGCGTAGACGTGTGCTCTAACTGCCACCCCTTCTACACCGGCAAGCAGAAGATTCTGGACACCGGTGGTCGTGTGGCTCGCTTCGAGGCTCGCTACGGCAAGCGCAAGAAGTGATCTGGGTTTTACTGCCCTAGATGGTGCCCCGGGCCGAGAGGTTCGGGGCATTTTTGCGTCCTTAGGACCCTGGTAGGCTTTAAGTATGTCTGATACCCATGCTGAGGATTTCTCTGCCGCCCGCGCACTTGTTGATGAATACACTGATATTGAAGCGAAAATGGCTAGTGCGGCCACTGATCCTGTGGCTCTACGTAAGCTAGGACGCCGCTATGCAGAGCTTGGACAGACAGTAGCTGCCTATAGGGATTGGGATTCGCTACGACAGGATCTGGCTGACGCCCGTGAGCTAGCTGAAGCTGACGCCGATTTTGCCGCAGAAATTCCGGCTTTGCAGGCCGCTGAGGCACAGGCTGCAGATAAGTTACGTAAGCTTTTGATTCCGCGTGACCCCGACGACGCCCGTGACGTAATCATTGAGGTTAAAGCTGGTGAGGGTGGGGAAGAATCCGCCCTATTTGCCGGAGACCTGGTGCGTATGTACACCCGTTATGCTGAGCGTATGGGTTGGAGCACCGAGGTGTTAAGCTTCACCGACTCTGACTTGGGTGGTTTTAAAGACATTCAGGTGGCCGTCAAAGCTAAAGGCACGGTGGCCCCTGAGGATGGGGTGTGGGCGCACCTGAAATATGAGGGTGGCGTGCACCGCGTACAGCGCGTGCCGGTGACTGAATCTCAGGGCCGCGTACACACTTCAGCTGCCGGTGTGTTTGTGATGCCTGAAGTTGATGACCCTGGCGAGATTGAAATTGACCCCAACGACCTGCGTATTGACGTGTTCCGCTCTTCAGGCCCCGGTGGTCAAAGCGTTAACACCACCGACTCGGCTGTGCGCATCACTCACCTCCCCACTGGCATTGTGGTGTCTATGCAGAACGAAAAGTCCCAGCTGCAAAATAAGGAAGCGGCTATGCGCGTGCTGCGGGCCCGCCTGCTAGCTGAGCAGGCCGCCCAGGCTGAGGCTGAAGCTAACGCGGCGCGCCTAAGCCAAGTGCGTACCGTGGACCGCTCTGAGCGCATCCGCACCTACAACTTCCCCGAAAACCGTATCGCTGACCACCGCACCGGTTACAAGGCCTATAACCTGTCTAATGTGCTTGACGGTGATTTAGGGCCGGTAATTGACTCTGCGATTGTTATGGATGAGGCCGCGCGTCTAGCTGCCGTAGGTAACTGAAATGGTTGCGCCGCTGGCGGATCAGCCGCTGGCAGCAGACTCTGGCGCCTTAAAGCGGGCAACGCAGGCGCCAGCTGGGCAGAGCGAGAAAACGCCAATAACTTCGCTGGCTGGGCAGGGACGCGCCCAAGTTATGCAAGCTATCTCCCAGGCCACTGCGCGCCTAGCTGAAAGCGGGGTGGCTAGTGCTCACAGCGACGCGCGCCAACTGGCGGAGTTTGTGCTGGGCGAAAAACTCTACCTGCTTAGCCAGGTGCCACAGGACTTTTTTGACCGCTATGAGCAGGTGATCACCCGCCGCGCTGGGCGTGAGCCGCTACAGCTAATCACGGGCCGCATGTATTTTCGCCACCTGGAGCTATTAAGCCAGCCGGGGGTGTTTATTGTGCGCCCAGAAACTGAGGTGGTGGCCGGGGCCGCGATTGAGGCCGCCAGCGCCCTGGCTGCGCCGCTGGTGGTTGACCTGTGTACTGGTTCGGGTGCAATTGCCTGCGCGCTGGCCAGCGAGGTGCCCGGCTGCCGGGTGTGGGCGGTTGAGCTAGATTCCCAGGCAGCTGCTTTAGCCCGCGTTAATGCGCAAAAAAACCAGGCCAACGTGAACGTAATTGAAGCAGATGCCACCGGCCCCTTAACTGAGTTAGCTGAAATTGAGGGCCAGGTGGATGTGGTGGTAACTAACCCGCCGTATGTGCCCGCAGGGCTTATTGAGGATAGTGAAACCGCTAGTTATGATCCGCCCCTGGCGCTTTTTGGTGGGGGAGTAGATGGCTTGGAGCTACCCCTAAAACTGATTAAACGGGCCTCTAGCTTGCTGCGAGTGGGGGGAGTGCTGGTTATGGAGCATGACCCCAGCCAGGTAGATGCCCTGGTCAAGGCGGCTAAGGCAGCTGGTTTTAGCCAGAGCGGGTGCCACCGGGATCTAACTGGCCGCCAGCGTTACCTGCAGGCGGTTAAGTAGCGTTTTGCGGCGGCTTTAGGCTCGACGACGGCGAGGGGCGCGGATGGCTAGACTGGGCCCGTGGATCTTTTTGGCGACCCCATGCGACTAAACCCTGCTGCCGTACTACCGTCCCTTAGCGACGCCGACGAGGAAGCTTGGCAGCTGGTTGAGCCCCCTGCTGACTATGAAGAGGGCTACGATATGCCCGAACTAGATAGTCAAGATCAAGCAGCCCTGGCCGCCTGGGCGGCTCAAGACTATGAACAGTGGCCCACTGCCATTCCTGGCGGCGCTGGCTTCACCAGCGGTGGCGACTACGCTGGCGCTGCGGCTGGTACAGCTGGCCCTGACGCGGCTGACCCTAGCCAGGCGAGCGGCGCAGCAAACGCAACCCACACGGGCGCCGTCGCCGCTTACAACGCGGGTGCCACTGCAAGCAAGCCCCACACGGGCGCCGTCGTTAACAAGAGCGCAAACCCCGCAGCAGAGCAGCTTCTACAGGGCCTAAACCCAGCCCAATACGAGGCCGTCATCTACCAAGGCGGGCCACTACTGATCGTAGCTGGCGCCGGCTCAGGCAAAACCCGCGTGCTCACCCACCGCATCGCCTACCTGCTAGCCACCGGCCGGGCCCGAGGCAGCGAAATCCTAGCCATTACCTTCACCAACAAAGCCGCCGCCGAAATGCGCGAACGCCTAGAAACCCTGGTGGGAGGGGCCGGCAAATACATGTGGGTGCTCACCTTCCACTCGGCCTGCGTACGCATCTTGCGCCGCGAACACGAAGCCGCCGGGCTACGCTCAAGCTTCTCCATTTACGACGCCACCGACTCCCAGCGCCTAATCACCCTGATCGTGCGCGAACTAGGCATCGACCCCAAACGCTTCACCCCCAAAGCCTTCGCCAACCGCATCAGCGACCTAAAAAATGAGCTAATCACGCCGCTACAATTCGCTGAAACCGCCAACACCTCCAACCCCTTCGAGCGCCACCTAGCTGAGGTATACCGCGCCTACAATCAGCGTCTCAAAGCTGCCAACGCCCTCGACTTTGACGACATCATCATGCGTACAGTCCAGCTACTGCGCGCCAAACCCGCCATAGCCCAGCTGTATCGACGCCGCTTCAGGCACGTACTGGTAGACGAATACCAAGACACCAACCACGCCCAATACGTGCTGGTGCGTGAACTTGTTGGGGTTGGGGGTCAAGGCCCCAGCGGGGAACTAACCGTAGTAGGTGACTCAGACCAGTCCATCTACGCCTTCCGAGGCGCCACCATCCGCAACATCGAAGAGTTCGAAAAAGACTTCCCCAACTCCCACACGATTTTGCTGGAACAAAACTACCGCAGCACCCAAAACATTTTGAGCGCCGCCAACGCCGTGATCAGCCAAAACGATGGACGGCGCGCCAAAAACCTGTGGACTGCGCTAGGTGACGGCGAAAAAATCGTGGGCTACGTGGCCGACTCCGAATACGACGAAGCCCGCTGGGTCAGCCAAGAAATCGAGCGTCTAGGTGAAGAAAACGGGGTGCGCCCCGGCCAAGTAGCGGTGTTCTACCGCACCAACGCCCAGTCCCGCGCCCTAGAAGAAGCCTTCATGCGCGCCGGGGTGCCCTATAAAGTAGTGGGCGGCACCCGCTTCTATGAGCGCAAAGAAATCAAAGACGCACTAGCCTACCTGCGTGCCGTCGATAACCCAGACGACACCGTCTCGCTGCGCCGCATTTTCAACGTGCCTAAACGTGGACTTGGCCAAAAAGCTGAAGCTACCCTGGCCGCCCACGCCGAACAGTACGGTATCTCTTTTGGCCAAGCCATTAGCGACGCCGCCGGCAGGGCGCGCCCGCAAACCCCTGATGGTCAAATCACGCTTACTCCGCCAGTTGCGGGGCTAGCCACCCGCACCCGCACCCAGGTGCGCCGCTTTGACGACATTTTGGAAGGTTTACGCACCCAGCTGCGTGAAGGAGCCGGGGTGGCTGAGCTACTCGACTCAGCCCTAGACACCAGCGGTTACCTGGCGGAGTTGCGCGCCAGCGACGATCCCCAAGACGCCAGCCGCGTAGAAAACCTGGCTGAACTGCACGCGGTAGCCGAAGACTTCCAGCAGGAAAACCCCACCGGCACCCTGGCTGAGTTCCTAGAACGCGTATCGCTGGTGGCAGATTCAGACCAAATTCCCGACGACGACGGCGGACAAGGCCAAGTCACCCTCATGACCGTGCACACCGCCAAAGGCCTGGAATTCCCGGTAGTGTTCGTCACCGGCTTTGAAGACGGCACCTTCCCGCACTCGCGGTCTTTAGCTGACGAGAGTGAACTGGCTGAGGAGCGGCGCCTAGCGTATGTGGCACTAACGCGCGCCCGTGAGCGCCTGTACCTGACCCGAGCGGCGGTGCGCAGCGCCTGGGGGGCTTCCAATGTGATGGTGGCTTCGCGTTTCCTTGACGATATTCCGCCCGAGCTTATGCGCTGGGAGCGGGAGGCGTCCTCAATGGATAGTTTGCGCGCCGGATACGGTGGTTTCAGCGCTGGCTACGGCGGTGGCTACCGAGAAGGCGGCTACCAGGGCGGCTACCGAGGGGGCCGGGGCGATGGTGGCGGCTACCAAGGCGGCACTGGATCCAGTTATGGCGGTGGATATTCTGGCGGCGGGCGCCGAGTGGATGAAGACGATGATTTTTCTGCGCCAATTGGCGGCGGGCGGCGCTCTAGTGGGAAGCTGGGGCGCGTTGAGAGCGCTAAAGATCGCGCCAAAGCCCGACGCGGCCAGAAGCTAGGTGTTAAAGCTGAGCCGGAGGCAGAAGAATCGGGTATTAAGCTTGGCGACAAGGTACGCCACGACGCCTACGGTGTGGGCACGGTGATCGCCCTGGAGGGTAGCGGTAAATCCACGGTAGCCAAGGTGGAGTTTAGCGACGGGGTAGTTAAACGTCTGATGTTGCGCTACGCGCCAGTAGTTAAGCTCTAGCTGGCCCGGCGCCGGCGCGGGGCAGCTGCCCAAGGCTGGCAGCAGCCCGCGAGCGCCGGCTCCCACATTTGCCGCTCTTGGGAGCCCTGGTGGCGCCCAGAGAATGGGCGCTAGCCAAATCTGGCCAAGAGCCAGTGCTAACAATGGGTGGGGGCACGTAAAGAAATTTACGTGCCCCCACCCATTTGGGGTTCAACCCGATATCTGTGGGCGGCCTAGCCGCCCACCAGCTACCACCTGGTTGCTCACAAAGGCGGCAACTTGGATTTGTCGATAGCTACCTCATCCTGGCTGACCACCGGAATTACGTGCTCAAGGCGTAGCCACCACTGATCACGCGGGCGGCGGTTAACTAGGTCAAGCTCGTCGTTCATGTGGGCCAGTGGGCTGTCACGGAACTCGCCGTTAACCAGGCCCACATAGTGGCCCCGGGCGGTGCCGGCAACTAGTTCATCAACCAACACCTGCATGGCGTTGGTGACCAGGCGGGTAGCCATCAGGCGGTCAAAAGCGGTGGGGTTGCCACCCTGCTGGACGTGCCCAATCACAGATTCGCGCACGTCGTACAGACCATTGGATTCCTGGGCGAAAACGTCAGCCAATAGCTTGGTGGAGTACAGGCCACAGGCGGCCTCATTACGCAGCACCAGGTAGAGGCGGCGTCCGTCGCGGAAGGACTTAACCATGTCGCTGGTGGCGGAAGCGATTTCGTCAAGGTTGGCGTCATGCTCAGGCAGGTACACCTTTTCAGCGCCGGCAGCCAAGCCGCTCATCAAGGTTAGGTAACCGCAGCGTCGACCCATAACCTCAGCCACGAAGCAGCGCTTAGAAGCCGAAGCTGACAGCTTAATGGCGTCCAGGGTGGAAACCGTGGAGTTCACGGCGGTGTCCGCACCAATGCTCAGCTCACTGCCGGGCAGGTTGTTGTCGATCGAGGCGGGCACACACACAATCGGAATGTTGAAGGCAGGGTAGCGGTCACGTTCCTTAATTAGGGTGTGGGCACCCAGGTAGGCGTTGAAGCCACCAATCACAATCAGACCATCAATGTGGTTGGATTCCAGGGAGCGCCCAATGCTGTAAAGCTGCTCAATGCTGGGGTATTCGCGGTGAGTACCCAGGGCCGCGCCGCCTTCACCTACCCAGCCTTCGACGTCGGCCCAAGACAGCTCCTTTACGGCGCCGTCAAGCAGACCCGGGAAACCACCTTCAATACCCAGCATGGTTAGCCCGTGGTCGATACCCAAACGCACCGCAGCACGGGCGGCAGTGTTCATGCCGGGAGCCAGGCCACCGGCGTGCAAAATCGCTACACGCTTGTCCTTCACCGGGGAGTCGTCGTGGCGGCTCTGCGAAGGCGGGGTGGACATGTTTTCAAAGATTTGCAGCATCTGCGCGAAGGAAGTGCCACGGGCCGCTACCGCCGCCTCATAGTCGCCGTCCTTAATGTAGGAGGCCACTGCGCGAGTGTTTTCTACCGACTGCATTAGCGGCAGGTGCGCAATACGGTTGTGGCGCACCCCGATAATGTGCGGCTCGCTTTCAGGGGTAGCCCGCAAAACTTCCTGAGCTGCGGCGTAACCCAGCAGGGTGGGCATCCAGCGGTCATAGGCGCTGGGGCGGCCACCGCGCTGAACGTGACCCAAAATGGTTACGCGGGCATCCTCGCCTAGGCGCTCTTCTAGTACGTCACAGACATGAGCGGCAGTAATCTGGTTGCCTTCACGGTCTTGGGCGCCTTCGGCCACAATCACCATCGAGTCGCGGCGTCCAGCGGCACGCCCGGCCTGTAGCTTGCGGCACATGTCATCTTCCCAGCCGGCAGCTGGGGGGAGCTCGGGCACAAACACGTAGTCACAGCCGCCGGCTACCGCACTCATTAACGCCAGGTAACCGCAGTGGCGACCCATAACCTCAATTACGAAGGTGCGCTGGTGGGAGGCCGCCGTCGACGATAGAGAGTCAATAGCCTCCATAATGCGGTGCAAAGCCGAGTCTGCACCGATAGTCATGTCAGTGCCTACCAGGTCATTGTCAATTGAACCGACAATGCCGGCAATCATTAGCTGGGGGTGGGCTGCAGCCACTTCGCTGGTGATACGCCCGGTGGTCATAAGCTCAGCTAGTAGCGAGGGCCAGGCTTTGCGGAACTCGTTGGTGCCCGTTAGCGAACCGTCACCGCCGATCACCACTAGGCGGTCAATGCCATGCTCTAGTAGGTTAGCTGCCGCCGAGAGCATACCTTCACGGGTGGGGAACTCCTTGGAGCGGGCGGTACCGATGATGGTGCCGCCACGGTGCAAGATAGAACCCACACTGTCCCAGTTAAGCGGGCGAATCCCCTCCCCACCAGCAACAGCCCCAGCCCAGCCTTCCATGACTGCGTAGGGTTGTGCTCCTAAACGTAGCGTGGTGCGTACCACTGCACGAACGGCGGCGTTCATACCTTGCGCGTCGCCTCCGGAGGTAAGCACCCCAATACGCACCGGGGTGTTTTCTGTAGCCACCTTGCATCTCCTTCCGGGTAAAAAAACTCCAGTAGTATTGTCCTACATAAAGAGTGGCTTACGCCATGTATGCACGCAAATCAAGACCAATTTGGCCCTTTAGTCCCCACTGCGTGAACAGGCGAGTTAACCTAATAGAAATAAATGCCGTCAACCCTTGAAAGGATACGCCGGTGGATCTTTACGAATACCAGGCACGGCAACTGTTTAAGGCACATGGGGTGCCAGTTCTTGGTGGCGAGGTAGCTAGCACTGCGCAGCAGGCGCGCGAGATTGCCCAGGAACTATTTGCTAACGGCTCCCAGCTAGTGGTTGTTAAAGCCCAGGTTAAAACTGGTGGGCGTGGTAAGGCCGGGGGTGTCAAGCTGGCCCGCAGTGCGCAGGAGGCCTTTGAGCGCGCCCAGGAAATCCTTGGCATGGATATTAAGGGCCACACCGTGCACAAGGTGCTTATCAGCGATGGTGCCGACATTGAGCAGGAGTTCTACTTCTCGGTGCTGCTAGACCGCGCCCAGCGGGCCTATCTGGCGATGTGCTCGCGTGAAGGCGGCATGGATATTGAGACTTTAGCTAAGGAACGCCCTGAGGCTTTGGCTAAGGTGGCAGTAGACCCGCTAGTGGGGATCGACGCCGCTAAGGCCGCTGAGATTGTGTCTGCGGCTGGTTTTGAGCCCGGTAAGGTGGCCGACGACGTCGCCGGGGTAATCCTTAAGCTGTGGGAGGTTTTCACTGGCGAGGACGCCACCTTGGTGGAGGTAAACCCGCTGGTGCTAACCCCGCAGGGTACCGTGCTAGCCCTGGACGGCAAGGTCAGCTTGGATGACAACGCCCGTATGCGTCACCGTGACCACGAGCAGTTTGTAGACACGGTAGATGCCGACCCGCTAGAGACTCGCGCTAAGGCAGCGGGCCTTAACTATGTGCGTCTAACCGGTGAGGTGGGTGTGCTGGGTAACGGTGCCGGCCTGGTTATGTCCACCCTGGATGTGGTGGCTGGCGCCGGTGAACGCCACGGCGGTATGCGCCCAGCTAACTTCCTAGATCTAGGGGGCGGCTCTAGCGCCCAGGTGATGGCCACCGGCCTGGAGGTAGTTGCCTCTGACCCACAGGTACGCGCCATTTTGGTGAATGTTTTTGGCGGCATCACTTCTTGCGTGTCAGTGGCTGAAGGCATTGTTGCGGCAGTGTCCTCGCTAGGGGAGTCCTTCACTAAGCCGATCGTGGTGCGTCTAGATGGCAACCAGGCTGAGGCCGGGCGCGCTATCTTGGCTGAAGCTAACTTGCCGCAGGTAACCATTGCCGAAACTATGGATGGCGCCGCCGACCGCGTTACCGCCATCGCCCAGGAACTAGGGGAAAACTAATGAGCATCTTTCTTTCGCACTCAGATCGTGTCCTGGTGCAGGGCATGACCGGTTCCGAAGGCCAAAAGCACACTCGCCGTATGCTAAGCGCGGGCACCAAAGTTGTGGGTGGGGTTAACCCCCGCAAGGCTGGCACCAGCGTTGACTTTGAAGTTAGTCCCATTGGGCCGGGCAGCGGCGAAGTTAAGGCCGGTACGGTATCGGTTCCGGTTTACGGCACTGTAGCTGAGGGTAAGGCCGCCACTGGCGCCGAGGTTTCGGTAGTGTTTGTACCCCCGGCTTTTACTAAGAGCGCCGTAATTGAGGCGGTCGACGCCGGTATGCGCCTGGTTGTGGTTATTACTGAGGGGGTGCCGGTAGCTGACGCCACCGCGTTTAGGGCTTACGCCGCCGCCCACGGCACCCAGATCATTGGCCCCAACTGCCCGGGAATTATCAGCCCGGCTAAGTCCAATGTGGGTATCACCCCGCCTGACATTACCGACGCCGGCCCGGTGGGTTTGGTTTCTAAGTCCGGTACGCTCACCTACCAGCTCATGTATGAGCTGCGCGACCTGGGCTTTACCACCTGCATTGGGATTGGTGGAGACCCGGTGGTGGGCACCACCCACATTGACGCCCTGGCTGGTTTTGAGGCCGACCCTGACACTGAAGTGATCGTGATGATCGGTGAAATTGGTGGCGACGCCGAAGAGCGCGCTGCCGCCTACATCAGCGAGCATGTCACTAAACCGGTGGTGGCTTATGTGGCCGGCTTTACCGCCCCTGAGGGTAAAACCATGGGACACGCTGGTGCGATTGTGTCAGGTTCTTCAGGAACCGCAGCGGCCAAAAAGGTAGCGCTAGAGGCTGTGGGGGTTAAGGTAGGTCGTACCCCAACCGAAACCGCCGAGCTAGCACGTGCGGCCTACCAGGAGCTCCACGCTAACTGATGAGCACTTCAGCCACCCCAACTAGAACCGAACTGACTGTCCCTAGCGACTGGCCTGGAGCCGTACGCGCCGGCGTCGAATGGGTTGCCTTGGGGTGGCTGAGTGTCGTTATCCCCACCTTATTGGTGGCTTTGATTGTCACTCCCTCAGTGCAGTATTCAACTGTGTCCTCCCTGGCCTCAGGCACTAATTTGTGGCTACTGGGGCTAGGGGGCGCGCGCCATTCCGAAATTGATGGCACCCTATCTTTGCCGCTGCTGGGGCTGACTGTTTACAACCTATGGCTGGCGCGTAGCTTTATTAGGCGCGCCCAGCTGTTTAACGTTTCAGCCATTGTGGTAACTGCCTGCACTAGTGCGGGGGCAGCTTTTGTGGGTTCATTTACCGCCCCCTCATCAAGTAGTTTTTTCCCGGCGGTGCTTTTTAGTGCGCTTTTGGCGGCGGTTGTGGCCGCAGTTGAACTGGGACGCGCCGGCCATTTAGACGACACCCGTTTAGGTAAGGCCTGGGCTAGGCGGCCCCTGTGGCTGGGCCTGGGGTTGCGCCTGGCTGGCTTTGAGCTGCTGACTTTAGCGACGGCGGCGCTAGTGGTTTTAGCGTTGGCGCTAGTGACCGGTTTTTCACGTATCTCCACCCTGCATGACTCTCTGGTGGGGGCGGGTACTGTGGCCACTGTTTCGCTACTTACCTTGCAGATCCTATGGTTGCCTACCGCCGCCATCTGGGCGCTTAGCTGGCTGGCAGGCCCCGGTTTTGCCCTGGGTCAAGGCAGCTTGTTTAGCCCGGGGGTGGTGCGCGCCGGTAGCGTGCCGGCCCTGCCAATGCTGGGGGCGCTACCTAAAACTGCTTTTGGCTCAGCCTGGATCATTATCGTGGTTCTAATACTGGGGCTGACCCTGGTGACCTGGCTGGCTATAGGGCGCAAAGTGGCCGCCAACAGTAAGCTAATTAGCCTGCGTGCCACCCTGGCGCTGGGGGCAACCGCGATTATTACTAGTTCACTGGTGATTTTGCTGCTTTGCCTGGCCGCTAGTGGCTCTGTGGGACCGGGGCGTATGAGCGTAGCTGGCCCCAGAACCCTGGCGGTGGTGGGTGCTTTAGCCGCCCAACTATTTGCCGCAACCCTGCTGGGGCTGGTGTTGCCCCATCCGCGTGTGCGTCTAGGTGCAAGTCAAACCAAACACAAGATTGAGGTAGTTTCCATGAGCGCATCTAAAGCTGCTGCCCGCAGCGGCAATGAACCCAAGCGCCTGGTGGTGCTGGCTTCGGGCTCAGGCTCAAACCTGCTAGCTATCCTAAAAGCCTGCCAAGACCCCACCTATGGGGCCAAGGTGGTGGCAGTGGGCGCCGACAAAACCTGTAAAGCACTCGATTACGCCGCCCAGTACAAGGTGCCTAGCTTTGTGGTGCCGCTAAAGGACTACCCCAGCCGCGCCAGTTGGGACCAGGCCCTCACCGACGCCGTCGCCAAATACCAGCCCGACCTGGTGGTTTGCGCGGGCTTTATGAAGCTGGTGGGGGAGAGCTTCCTAGCTGAATTTGGAGGCAAAACCATTAACACCCACCCGGCTTTGCTACCCAAGTACCCTGGCGCCCATGCAGTACGCGACGCTTTGGCTGACGGCGCCACGGTTTCGGGAGCCACCTTGTTCTGGGTGGATGCGGGGGTGGACACCGGCAAGATCATCGCCCAGGTGCAGGTGCCGGTTAAACCCGGTGACACCCACGAGAGCCTAACTGAGCGTATTAAGGCTGCCGAAACTCCCCAGCTTGTAGCTGAGCTGGGTAAACTAGTGCGCAGCTAGATTTTGGCGTTAGCGCGGCTAAATATTGTGCGCGCACTAACTTAAAGCAACCCCAACTCTACAGTAGACTGGGGTTGTTATCGCTGTAACTGGCGTGGGTGGGTCACCACCGGGGAGCGGCGAGCCCTTGAAACTTAAGTTTTAAGGGGTAAACCATGGCGCCGCCCGCCTGGGTGCCTAGGCAGTTATTTTCCAGTTTCAAGGAGTCAAATTGACTGCAATCCCCACTGCTCACGTGCCCACGGAAGGTCTAGTAAACCCTGATCAGGTGCCGGTTAAGCGCGCCCTACTGAGTGTTTACGACAAGACCAACCTGGTGGAGCTAGCCACCCAGCTGCACGCCAACGGGGTTGAGCTAATTTCTACCGGTTCCACCGCCGCCACTATTGCTGCCGCTGGTATTCCGGTCACCCCGGTGGAGCAGGTTACCGGCTTCCCCGAGTGCCTAGAAGGCCGCGTTAAGACCCTGCACCCCAAGATTCACGCCGGTATTTTGGCTGACCGCCGCAAGGACGCTCACCTGGCCCAGTTGCGTGAACTGCAGGTAGCTCCCATTGACCTGGTGGTGGTTAACCTTTACCCCTTCACTGACACGGTTGCCTCTGGCGCTGACTTTGACGCCTGCGTTGAGCAGATCGACATTGGCGGCCCCTCCATGGTGCGCGCTGCCGCCAAAAACCACCCGGCAGTAGCGGTAGTGGTAGACCCGGCCCGTTACCCTGAGGTAGCCCAGGCTGTGTCTGCAGGTGGCTTCACCCTCTCTCAGCGCCGGGCCCTAGCCGCCGCCGCCTTCGCTCACACCGCCAGCTACGACGTCGCCGTGGCCAGCTGGTTCTCCCAGCAGCTAGAGACCGAGGCAGCCCTACCGGAGTTTGTGGGCGCCACCTTCACCCGCGCCCACGCCCTGCGTTACGGCGAAAACCCGCACCAGAGCGCTGCTCTGTACACCCAGGGCCAGGCCCAGGGCATTGCCGGCGCCGAGCAGCTGCACGGTAAGGCCATGAGCTACAACAACTACACCGACGCTGACGCGGCTGTGCGCGCCGCCTACGACCAGGGCGAGGCCACCACCGTGGTGGTAGTTAAGCACGCCAACCCTTGCGGCATTGCGGTAGATGAGGATGTGGCTAAGGCCCACGCTAAGGCCCACGCCTGCGACCCGGTGTCTGCTTACGGCGGCGTAATCGCCACTAATGCCACCGTCACCGCCGCCATGGCCGCCCAGGTTAAGCCGATTTTCACTGAGGTGATTGTGGCCCCTGAGTATGAACCGCAGGCACTAGAAATCCTCAGCGCCAAGAAGAACCTACGTATTTTGCGCCTGCCTAAGCCGGTACGTGGTGGCTATGAGTTCAAGCAGGTAACCGGCGGTCTACTGGTGCAAGAGCGTGACAATGTTGACGCCGCCGGTGACGACCCGGCCCGCTGGCAGCTGGTGGCCGGCCCCAGCGCCGACGCCGAAACCCTAGCTGACCTACGTTTTGCCTGGAATGCTGTGCGCTCGGTGCGCTCCAACGCGGTGCTGCTGGCACACGCTGGCGCCACTGTGGGTGTGGGTATGGGCCAGGTTAACCGCGTTGACTCGTGCAAACTGGCCATTGAGCGCGCCAACACCCTAGGTGCGCGCGCCACTGGCGACGCCGCCGCCAACCAGGCCAACAGTGCCGGTGGGGCGGATGCCAGCCAGATCCTAGCCGCCAGCGCCCCTCAACGTGCGGTGGGTAGCGTAGCTGCCTCTGACGCTTTCTTCCCCTTCGCCGATGGCCTGCAGCTGCTTATCGACGCCGGGGTTAAGGCTGTGGTGCAGCCTGGCGGCTCTATCCGCGACGCAGAAGTGATTGAGGCCGCCCAGGCCGCCGGCGTGACCATGTACTTCACTGGTACGCGCCACTTCGCTCACTGATACATTTAGCGGGGGCAGGTTTATACCTGTCCCCGCTTTATATCCCAACCCCTTTAAGTCCCGCCGCTTTTAAATTCCGCCCCCTTTAAGTTCCCACCCACGCCAGCGTGTTAAACCAATATGTTAGCCAGGCGTTAAACAAGGAGCCCCATGGATTTAGTACTGGTAGCCGCCCCCATAGTTTTGGCGACCGTATTTTCCGCAGCTGCTATCGGTAAGCTCACCTCCGGCGTCGATGACGCCGATACTTGGCGTGAACTGGGCCTACCCAAATTCCTAAACCAAACCTGGCTGCGCCGCGCCCACCCCTGGGCTGAGCTGGCCCTGGCGCTAGCTTTACTGGTTGTGCCCGGAGTACTGGCTTGGCCGGTGGCTCTGGCCGCGCTGGTTTTGGTCAGCTTCTACCTGGCGCTGATTGTGCGCCTGGCCCGCCAAGATCAGGCCAGCTGCAACTGTTTTGGGGCTAAAAATGCCACCGAAGTGGGGCCGGTGCTAATTGCCCGCAACCTGGCCCTAGTGGCCCTGGCCCTGCTGTGGCTGGTGGCGTTAGCTTGGGGCACACCAGTTTTCGCGCTTCAAGTGGCCACTAACCCGCCAGTTCTAGCCCTGGTGGCGGTGGCGGCAGTTACTTGGCTACTAGCCCAAGCATCCCTAGGTAAAGCCCCTGCCCCGGTGCCAGTAGAGCAAAGCGGCTTTGCTCAAGATTATCTAGACGCTCCCGCCAGCCAGCAAGAAGGCGAGTATCTGCGCGCCCTGATCCCCATCGCTACCCTCTATGATGAGTTTGAAAGCGGCTACAACCTGCGCGCCTATTCAGCCCGCCAGGCTCACCTGTTGCTGTTCCTATCTATGGAATGCGGCTACTGTGACGATATTAAAGCCCTAGTGCCCGGCTGGATCAAGGCCATTCCCCAGGTGGCTATTAAGGTGGTTTCCCCACGCAGCGCCGAGGAATACTTCGCCAAGGGAGACCCCTACTCACTGCGTGGACACTATCTACGTGACGTTAACGAGGAAGTTTCCCACCTGCTGGCAATTGAGGCAGTGCCCGCCGCCGTGCTTTTGGGTACCGACGGCCTCTTGGCTGGTGGCCCAGTTGAGGGTAAAAAAGCCGTAATTGACCTGGTAGAGCAGATGCTGGAACAAATCAGCGACGCCGTCGACACCGGTGACCTACCCGCTGAAGCCTCCAGCTACGGCGCGGTAAAAGGTATGCTGTAGCGGTTGCCAAGGAGAAAAATGAGCGAAGAAACAGCTGAAAGCGTACTTTCCCCTAACCAGTTGCCGCCGCGTCACTACTATCGCGTGGCCGGGGTAGGGGTAGTGACGGTTTGCGTGCTAATCGTGGTGGCCACTGCGCTGCTGGGTTACTCACGTTTTGCGGTTTTGGAGGCCGCTGCACTGACCGGCGCCCTTACCATAATTCGCCTGCTGCGCCCCGAGGGCACCTGGATTCAGGCCCGCAGCCGGTTTGAAGATTTAGTGGTGGGCACTGGCCTAACCGTTGGTTTAGTGCTGCTGTCCACCTACGCTAACCTGCCGCGCATCTACTAAAGCCTGCTGTGGCTGCGCTGGGGCCGACGGCGTAGCTGCTGGCAATATGAACGCAGTCACCAGGGGTGCGGTTTAGCTAGGCCCAGGGCTGCGCTTTGCTTAGGCGCTGCGACGAGCGTCGGCTTGCTTAACTGCCAAGGCCACTTCCTGAGGTTTTAGTAGCGGCACCATATGTGAGCTGGTTGAAGCCTGCCACAGGTGTGCATCAGGCAGCTTGCTCGCATACTCACTGTGGGCCTTAAACCACTCTGACTCAGGTGAAGAGCTTGCCAATAAAATCTCTACCGGCACCTGCGGATGGGGCAGGGGCTGCTCGCGCAGCTTTGCTAGCGCCGGGTAGTAGCCCTTATTTTCTTGACGACGCGCTTTTAAAGCGGCGTCGCTGACGTCCTCGACGCGCACTTTTTGCTGCAACCGCGCCGGTAAATGCTTATAGCCTGCAGCCATTAGGAAAATGGGGAGCAGTTTAAGATCGCGGCTAAAAGTGATTGCCGAATCAAAAAGTGCCTCCAGGCGTTTACCTAGGGGACCAATCTGGCCCCCCACAAATTCACTTGAGGGATCAACCAGCACCAGCGCCTTAACCAACTGTGGCTGGCGTGCGGTTAGTAAACGGGCCATGATGCCCCCATAGGAATGGCCCACAATAATGGCCCCCTGGGGTGCGTAGGCTCGCACCACCTGCTCTAGGTCTGCCACCAGGGCTTCTAGGCTGCGCTCTGTTGCGGCCGGTGAGCGACCCAGGCCGGAGCGATCATAGCTGATCGTGCGGTAGCCGGCTTTTGCCAGTAAATGAGTCACATTTGCCCACAGTAGGCGCGAGAGCCCTAGGCCGGATTCAAACACTACCGGCGGCTTAACCTCGCTTGTCGCAGCCGCTGGCGCCGTCGTGGTTGCAGCCGGCCCGGAAAACGGCAGATGCTCCACTACATGCAGCCGGCGTCCGTCGCTTAAATCAACATAGCTGTGCTTTGAACGGGGCCAATTTACCTGCTTAGCGCTCATGGCTTCACCATAATCGGATTGATCAGTTAAAACGATGGGAAACTGACAAATTTCGCTATATGCAGCGAATGCATATTTTAGAAAATAATGTAAGAAAATCTCACTATACGGAGAATGTAGCGCTATAAGCCAAATATTGAGATTATGTTGCATACCTAGGCGCTGACGCTATTGGCGGCGCACCGCGTTCGCCAGGCGCCTCGCCACGAGCGAAGGAAAAGGCATGATCTCGGTGCGTAAGCTAGTAAAAGCTGGCGGCATCTTGTTTTGGGTGATTCTAGCGATAGTGACCGCTTTGGTGGTGGGCTCTATTAAGGTGGGTTCCTCCCCGCTGATCACCGTGCCGTTGGCGCGCGTATTCGTTACTTTTTCGGCGATTTTCGCCCAGTTCTTAAGTTTTGCAATTCCGCTGATCATCGTGGGTTTAGTAACTCCGGCTATTGCAGATTTAGGACGTGGAGCCGGTAAGTGGCTCTCTATTACTGCGGCCCTGGCCTATGGCTCCACCCTGTTTTCAGGTTTCCTTACCTACGTGGTGTGCGTCAGCGTTTTCCCGCACATTATCACCAAGTCTTTGGCCTCTAATGTGGGTAAGGCCGACGCCGGTAGCCTCAAGTCTTATTTTGAAGTGGAAATGCCCCCGGTTTTTGGGGTCATGACGGCGCTGCTGCTGTCTTTCGTAATCGGCATTGGCCTGTCGCTGGTGCCCAGGGGCGTGCTGCGTAAAGCCAGCATTGAATTTAGGGCCATTATCAGCGCTTTGATCAACAAGATCATTATTCCGCTGCTGCCGCTGCACGTGTTTGGTACCTTCTTGAACCTGGCTATCTCAGGTGCAGCGTGGCGCATTATGCGCACCCTGCTGAGCGTAGTAGTGGTGGTGCTGGTACTGGAAGTGGTTATCCTGCTGACCCAGTTTGTGGTAGCTGGGCTGATTGGCAAGCGCAACCCGTTAAAGGCGCTGTGGACCATGATGCCCGCCTACACCACTGCTCTGGGTACCTCCTCCTCGGCGGCCACCATCCCGGTGACTTTGCGCCAGACCCGCAAAAATGGGGTATCTGCGCCGGTAGCTGCTTTCACCGTGCCTCTGTGCGCCACTATTCACCTGGCTGGTTCAACCTCGAAAATTACCGCCTTCTCACTGGCCATTATTGCCTCTCAGGGCATGAATGTTTCAGCTATGCAGTATGCCGGTTTCATTTTCATGCTGGGTATTGTCATGGTGGCCGCCCCGGGTGTGCCCGGAGGTGCGATCATGGCCGCCACCGGGGTGCTCTCTTCAATGCTGGGCTTTAACGAATCCGCTATCGCCCTTATGATCGCCACCTACATCGCTTTGGACCCCTTCGGCACCGCCACCAACGTAACCGGCGACGGCGCTATTGCCATTGTGATTGACCGCCTGGCTCACGGTAAGTTCAACGATGCTAAAGCTGACCCGGAAAACGCCCGCGAGCTGTCTTTTGACGGCATGGCCTACCTGGACAAGGTTTCGGTGGAAGGGGTAGTTACCGACGAAGACCGCGCCCTATCCCAGCAGCTGGGAGCCTAGTGCATCGCGACATCCACAAGGCCATACCAGGCTCTGTCCCAGCAGCTGGCTAGCGTGCGTCTAATGCGCTGGCGCCATAACTGCTGCAGTGAACACCTTTACATAAATAGTTAGCGCTAACCATTACGGTTAGCGCTAACTATTTATGTAATTGCTGGGGTTTATCGGCTATTGGCCCCAGTGGTGCACAAGCGGGCTTAGCGATCCATAAGCTGGCGCAGCGGGCCGGGAGTGTTCATTAGCTTTTGGGGCTTGCCGCTTTGAACAATCTGGCCGTTTTCAAAGACCACTACCCGGTCAGCCAGTTCCAGGCCCACCAACGTATGGGAGACTTCCAAAATAGTGGCTTCAGGTAGTGCCTGGCGCAAAGACTTACGCACGCTAGCAGCCAGCTTCAGATCCATATGTGAAGTGAACTCATCCAAAATCAGCAGACGCGGCTTAGCTACCAGCGCCCGGGCAAAAGCTAGACGCTGAGCCTGGCCGCCAGAAAGCGAACTGCCACGCTCACCCACAAGCGTGTCGAGTCCCTTAGGCATAGCCCGCACCTCGGCAGCCAGCTGAGCGTACTCCAGGGCCTGCCACAGCTGGGCAGTATCTGCCTGCGGGGCCGCCAGGGCCAGATTCTCACGGATAGTGGCGCGCATAATGAACGGATGCTGGCTTACCAACTGCACTTGGGAACGCAGCGAATCAACCTTAAGCGTGCGCACATCGTGCCCATCAAGCAGCACGCGCCCGCCCACCGGATCATCACAGCGCGCCGCCAACATGCTCAGCGTGGACTTGCCGCTACCGCTAGCACCCGCCAACACCGTCCAAGAACCAGCATTTAGGTGCAGGGAAACCTGAGTTAAAGCCTGGTGTTTACGCTCACCGGGGTAGGCGTAAGAAACCTTGTGCCAGGTGACCTCCAAACCAGACTTGGCGGCGTCGTCGCGATGGGCAGGCAAAGCTTTAGGGCCATCAAGCAAAGCCGGACCATGGGCGGTGGCATAAACCCGCTCAGCACTAGCCCAAGCTACCGACACTGAAGAAGGCATATCCTCCAAGGTACGTGCGCTAGTACGCTGAGCTACCAGGGCGGCAGTCACCGCCACCACTGTGGGGGCCTGAGCCAGGGGAGCGGCCTCAAAAACCGGGTCGCGCAGCCAAATAAATAGCACCCCAAACAGCATCAGGGCCATCAAAAGCTGCCCGGCTGCCCAACGCAGGGCCGCCCAAGCCCGTACCGGAGCATCAGCGGCGGTGATCGAATCACCAATGCGTTCAAGCTGCTCTAGACGCTGCAACTGGGCGCCATAAGAAAGCACCTCGTTGTAGCCCTGTACCGAGTCGGTTACATGGGCCTGGAGCTGGCCGCGAATCTTGGCGCTCTTTTGGGCTCCGGCAAGGGAGAACTTAGCCCCCATCAACGGCACCACCACTAAGGTCAGCGCCAGCATCACCAGGACGAAAATAGAAACCGTAGCCGGAGACACAAAGGCGATCCACACCCAGGTCAGCAGCGGAACCACCAGTGAACTTACTAGCGGCGCCAAAGTGTGGGCAAAAAACACCTCAATGCGGTCAATGTCTTTAGTTAGCCGCCCAGTCAGTTCAGCTGAGCGGGTATGCAAAGACAGGCGTGGTGACTGGGGCAGCATGGACTTAAACAGCGCGATGCGCAGCAGCTCTAGGGCTTTGAAAGCAACTAGGTGCCCCATGAACTGTTCGGCGTAGCGCAACGCGGCCTTAACCAGGGCAATGATCAAACATGCCAGCAAAAACAGCCACACCAGGCCAGTATCGAGCCCGCCGCCACCGCTGAGCTTACGCAGCGCCACCGCGAGTGCATAGGCCCCCAGGGAGTAGATAACTACCTGCAAGATCTGGTCCAGTAGGCGTGCACTTACTGACAGGGCCAGAGGCTTTAGTGCCGGCCGCGTTACTTCTAGGATCCAGTTATAAACCCGACGCCGTGACATCAGTCGTCCTCTCCGCTAGAGCTGTGGGCTGAGTTGGCATCCATAGCAGTTGGTTTTTTGGCAGAGTTTTTCTTGGTTTTAGTGGGTTTTTGCATCTGGGCTAGAGAGGCTAGCGCTGAGGTTAAGGGAGTGGTCATGGCGTCGCCGCTAACCTTGGCGGCCAGGAGCTGGTCTGCCTGGGCTTTGGTGGGTTGGGCTGGGCCGGTGGGCTTAGCCTTGGGTTTGCGCGGCGTTAGCTCGTGGAGTTTGCCTTTAGAAACCTTAAAGATGCGGTCAGTGTGGATTAGCGCCGCTGGGCGGTGCGAAATGGTTACCACAGTGCGGTTGGCACCTAGGTTTTCTAGGGCTTTAGTGATGGCAGCTTCGCTAGCCAGATCTACTTGGCTGGTGGGCTCATCCAATAGCAAGATGGGGCGGTCAGCTAGCACGGCGCGGGCAATAGCCAGGCGTTGGGCTTGGCCTCCTGATAGGCCCATGCCACTGTCGCCCAGCATGGTTTCTAGTCCTTTAGGTAGGGCCCGAATTTCGGTGTCAAGCTGGGCTACTTCCAGGGCCCGCCATAGTTCTTCAGTGGTAGCTTCAGGCTTAGCTAGACGTAGGTTTTGGGCTACCGTGTCACCAAAGAGCCATGAGCGCTGGCTAACTAGGGCACTGGAGCGCTGCACACGCGACATATTGGCTGGGCGCAGGCGGATAGGGCCAAGGCGCCCGTAGCCTTCGCGGGGCAGTAAGTGGCCTGCCAGTAGCGCCATAAGCGTGGATTTGCCGGCTCCTGAGCGGCCCACAATACCGATGTGTTCACCCAGTTCCACCCGCAGGTTGACGTTTTTAAGTACGTCTTTATCGCCCCAACCAACGCTCACGTCACGCAAGAAGATAGCAGCGGTGTCCACCTCTTCTGGCTGGTAGCTGGACTTGGCGGGTACCGGCGCCGGGGCGGCGCTGGCGGGGGTGGGGGTGGCCAAAATGTTGCGGATAGCTTTTTGGCTGGCGCGTCCACCCATACCCACATAGAAGAAGGCCCCTACATGGTTAAGCGGGTCTAGTAGCACTAGCGCCACTAGGGCTAGAGCCAGGGCGTCACCGGCATCTAGGCGTCCAGATTTTAGACCGCTGGCAGCAATAGCCACCGAGGCCATCAAAATGAACACGCTAGTAAATAGATCGGTGGCTAGGATTACTAGCTGGTTGCCTGCCAGTAGACGCATTAGGGCCCGGCGGTTAGCTTCGCCGCGTTGGCCTAGACGCTGGGCGTAGCGTTCACCAGCGCGGGCCAGTACTAGAGTACTTAGGCCCTGTACCGCATCTAAATATTGGGCGGCTAGGGCTGAACGCTGCTTGCGCGAGCCAGCGGCGCTGCCACGGGTGAGGCGGCTGACTCCGAGGCTGCCACCAATAGCGATGGCGATACCTAGGGTTAGTTCTAGGGCGCTGAGGGGATCAATGAAGATAGCTGCTAGCACCAGCACCACCAGCGGCGTGATTAGGGCACTGATTGCTTGGGGCAGGAAAGTGAACTCGTATTTAGAAACGCGCTCGCTGCCATCAACCAGGGTAGAGACTAGTGCGCCGCTGGCGGTGGTTTTAGCGCTATCGGCGCCCGCTCCGGTGCGCGGCAAGTGACCGATCGCGAAAATGTGGTCTAGGGTGCGCACGCGCAGGCGTGATTCTTCATCAAGTGCACTTTGGCGGCCAATATAGTCAGCTGCCGCGTAGCTTAGGGCGCAGATGCTGGCAAAAATAACTGCCGTGGCCAGCCAAGGCCACGCTGCCGCAAACGGAGAGACTTGATGGGCTAGTACAGTGGAGTCAAAAGGTGCCCCTACCCCCTTACCAAAACCAATCAAACTTAGTGCGCCGCTGGCGCCTGCCACGACACTAAACACACAGATTTGACGATAAGCCCGCTGCCCCAGCGGTGAGCGGGTGGGTATTGATTGGCCTCTCACGGCTAACAGCTTAGCTTGCCATTAGCGCCTTAGGGGGCATAGAACACAGTTAGCTAACCGGCGTGCGCCCTAAAGGCTCTGATTTGGGCAAAATCGCTGGGTCCTAAATTTTGTATGCTCAAGGGCATACACTTATACACAGTGGCTGTGCAAGGAAGCAGTCCTTAATTGTCTTACCTTAAGGAGACTTAACTTATGGCAAACGCCCCCGTAAATGTCACCGTCACCGGTGCCGCTGGCAACATTGGCTACGCACTGCTGTTCCGTATTGCCTCTGGCGCTCTGCTAGGCCCCGACCAGCAGGTAAACCTACGTCTGCTGGAGATCCCCCAGGCTGTTAAGGCTGCTGAGGGTACCGCTATGGAGCTATTCGACTCCGCCTTCCCGACCCTGGGCAGCGTGGACATTTTCGATGACCCCAAGCAGGCTTTCGACGGCGCCAACATCGCCTTCCTAGTTGGTTCTATGCCGCGTCGTGCCGGCATGGAGCGCTCTGACCTGCTGCAGGCCAATGGCGGTATCTTCGGCCCTCAGGGTGCAGCCATCAACGCTGTAGCCGCTGACGACATCAAGGTCCTGGTTGTGGGTAACCCTGCCAACACCAACGCCCTGATTGCCGCCAACCACGCCCCGGATGTGCCCAGCTCTCGCTTCACCGCTATGACCCGCCTGGACCACAACCGAGCCCTAGCTCAGCTAGCCGCTAAGACCGGCGCTCACGTAACCGACCTAGACAAGGTCACCATCTGGGGTAACCACTCCTCCACCCAGTACCCTGACCTGACTCACGCCACCGTTAAGGGCCAGCCGATCACCGAGCTTTTGGCTGACCGTGCCTGGGTTGAGGGCGACTTCATCCCCACTGTGGCCAAGCGTGGCGCCGCCATCATCGAAGCCCGTGGTGCTTCCTCCGCCGCCTCCGCCGCCTCCGCCGCCATCGACCACGTGCGCGACTGGGTCAAGGGCGTTAAGGGCTACTCCTGGACCTCCGCCGCCATCATGAGCGATGGCTCCTACGGTGTGCCCGAGGGCATCATCTCCTCCTTCCCGGCAATTAGCGTTGACGGCGAATGGACGGTTGTTGAGGGCCTGGAGATCGACGAGTTCTCCCGCGCTGAGATTGACGCTTCTGTCAAGGAACTGCTGCACGAGAAGGACACCGTTAAGGGTCTAGGTCTGATCTGATCTAACTAGCTACCACAGCTAGCTACTGAAGCTGGCCGCCACGTAAGTGACGGCCAGCTTTGTTGTTATGGGCTGCCTCACAGTCAGATACGCGCAGAAAACATCCGCACAAAAGTGCACAAAAAATAACAAATCGATAGCGATTTTTGCGCAAAACCCAATTTTTCCAACATCGCACGAAAATTTGTTGCACAATTGCAACTACAGAACGAAAATTTGTTGCCCAAGTGACTTGACTGAGCGCTACCACAAGCAATCGGCCTAGCACGCAAGTAGCAACTTCTAGGACAACGCTGTTCAGGAGCGATCATGAGCGTAAGCACATACATGTCACGGCGTCAGGTACTAATCGGTGCCACTGCCACCGCACTCGCGGCCACCCTGGCCGCCTGCGGCTCAAGCGACAAGAAGGGAGGCAAGTCCGGTGAGGCAGTAGGCGAAGGCGATGCCAGCCAGGTCGACGTCGTCACCTGGTGGCAGGCCGGAAGCGAAAAGGACGGCCTAGAAGCCCTAGTCAAGGTCTTCAACGCGCAGTTCCCCAAGACCAAATTCGCCAACAAGGCCATCGCTGGTGGCGGCGGCTCCCAGGCCAAGCAGAAGCTAGCTGCAGACCTGTCCGCTGGCAACCCGCCAGACACCTACCAGGCCCACGCCGGCGCTGAACTCAAGGACGACATTGACGCCGGCTACCTGCAAGACGTCTCCAAGCTCTACGACGAGTTCAAGCTCAAGGACGCCTTCCCCAAGACCCTAATGGAGCGCCTAACCGTAGACGGTGCCATCTACTCAGTGCCCTCCAACATCCACCGCAACAACGTAGTGTGGGCCTCGGTATCAGTGCTTAAGGCTGCCGGCCTAGACCCGGCCAAGCCTGCCCAAACTATTGACGCCTGGATCAGCGACATGGAAAAGATCAAGGCCGCCGGCTACACCCCCATCACCATGGGTATGGCCTGGACCCAGATGGGCCTGTTCGAATCTGTGCTAATTGCAGACCTAGGCGCAGAAAAGTACTCGGGCCTGTTCGACGGCAAGACCGACTGGGCTGGTGCTGAAGTAACCAAGGCTGTTGAGCACTACGCCAAGATCGTCTCCTTCACCGACAAGTCCCTATACACCGAAGACTGGGAGCCGGCCATCAAGCCCATTATGGAAGGCAAGGCCGCCTACAACGTCATGGGTGACTGGGCGGTAGCTGGTTTCAACGCCGCCAAGAAGAGCGCCGGCACCGACTACGTCTACTTCCCAGTACCGGGCACCAAGGGCATCTTTGACTTCCTAGCCGATTCCTTCACTCTGCCCGAAAAGGCCAAGCACCCCGGCGGCGCCAAGAACTGGCTCAGCTGCATCTCCTCCAAGGAAGGCCAGGTTGCCTTCAACACCGTCAAGGGCTCCATCCCCTCCCGCACAGACCTGACGGATGAGGAAAAGAAGAAGTTCTCTGAGTACCAGCGCTCAGCCATGGAAGACTTCTCCAAGGACACCATCGTCTCTTCCATTGCTCACGGCGCAGCCCTACCGGCCAAGGCCTCCAATGCCATGGGTGACGCCCTAAGCAAGTTCGCCCAGGGTGCCTCAGATGCTAAGGCTCTGCAAAAAGCCCTGGCTGAAGCCTACAAGGCAGCTCAGTAAAATTTCCGGCTGGCGCCCTTAAAAGCTGATTAAAAGTCAGCAAGTGCTCTCTGGTTCCTTTCTTGGTGGTTAGGGCACCAGCCGGCATAAACGCGGTGGGCGACGTCGTCAAAGCTACGACGGCGTCGCCCACCTTTTAACATCAGCAAGTGTCAAGGAGGACAACGCATGTCCCAGGCCCGTGCGGCGCGACGGCGTAAAAACAAGATCAAGCAGTGGGGCCCAGGTCTGCTGCTAATCTCTCCGTCCCTAATCTTGGTGGCAATCTTCGTTTACGGCATGATTGGCGCCAACTTCAAAACTTCCCTATACAACACCCACCGCGCTGCCCAGGTCTCAGGGCGGCGCCCCTCAAAGTATGTGGGCTTTGAGAACTTCTCCAAGCTCTTTGAAGACCCAAACTTCCAGCACTCCTTCATTAACCTGATCCTGTTTACCGTGGCCTTCCTAGTGGGCACACTAGTACTGGGCTTTCTATGGGCCTGGCTGCTAGATAAGCCCATCAAGGGGGAGGGAATCTTCCGCTCGGTATTCCTATTCCCCATGGCGGTGTCCTTTGTGGCCTCCGGTGTGGTGTGGCGCTGGCTGCTCAACTCCAAAACCGGCAGTGAAGCCTCAGGTCTAAACCGACTATTTGAAATGTGCGGGTTAACCTTCCTAGAAAACAGTTGGGCTTCAAATGTCCACTTTGGCATCTTGGCAATTGCAATCCCGGCTATCTGGCAGCTAGCAGGCTATGTGATGGCCCTGTTCCTGGCCGGTTTTAGGGGCATTTCTGACGACCTGCGTGAAGCCGCCCGCGTCGATGGCGCCAATGAATGGCAGCTATACAAAAACATTATCTTCCCGCAGCTAACCCCCATTGCTCTAAGCGCCGTGATCATCATTGGGCACATGTCGCTTAAGAGCTTCGACCTAATCATGTCGATCACCGACCAGCGCACCTACTCCACTAAGGTGCCGGCAATCGACATGTACAACTTCATGACCGACAATGACTACTCCAACGCCGCCGCCGTAGGCGTGATCTTGCTGGCGCTGGTAGCTATCGCGGTTATTCCCTACCTAATCCACGACACTAAGACAAGGAAATGAATATGAGCGAGCCTAAAGTTAAAACTAAGCGCGCTCATGACTCGCGGCGCTTTCAGCTAGGAACCACCGTGCGCTACGTGCTGCTATTTATCTCCCTGGCGCTGGTGCTAATTCCGGTCTATGTGCTGATTGTGACCTCCTTTAAAGGCTCGGCTGAGGCTGACCCCTCCACCACCTGGTACCTGCCTGAACACTGGGAAACTAAAAACTGGTCGCGGGCTTGGGAAGAACTAGGCGGTGGCCTGGTGCGCTCGCTGCAACTAGTGATTCCGGCGGCGCTGATTTCAGCCATGCTCGGTAGTGCTAATGGCTTTGTGCTTTCTAAGTGGCGCTTCCCGGGGGCGAATGTGGTGTTCACGCTGATTTTGTTTGGCATGTTCATTCCCTACCAGTCGGTGATGATTCCGCTGATGCGCCTGGTGATTAACGCTGACCTGGGCTTTGGGATCCCCACTTTGATCTTGATGCACGTGGTTTACGGTATTCCGATCACTACCTTGATCTTCCGTAACTACTACGAGACGGTGCCTAATGAGCTTATTGAGGCGGCCCGCGTGGATGGGGCCGGGATGCTGCGCACCTACTTCTCGGTGGTGCTACCGATTTCTGTGCCGTCTTTTGTGGTGGTGCTGATCTGGCAGTTCACTAGTGCCTGGAATGACTTCCTGTTTGCCTTGTTCTTTGGTGGCGGGGCGCAAAACGGCCCGGTAACGCTGGCTTTGAGTAACTTAGCGCACGGCTCGATTCTGGCCGACTATGGTGCCTCAATGTCGGGTGCATTGATTGCTTCAGTGCCTACGCTGCTGGTTTATATCGTCCTGGGTAAGTACTTCGTGGGCGGTTTGATGTCTGGTTCCGTTAAGGGCTGAGTTACATTCTCGACGGCGTCGCTGTTTTTGGCGACGTCGTCGAGCTGGCTTCTTATAATCGTCCCTATGGCCCGACGCAGCTCTAAACGCCCCTATAACCAGCCTCATGTACCGCTAAATATGGA